>JGI24820J26691_1000007_pt1 | contig 45227 bp, 53 predicted proteins | sample METZYME_5_50m_FD_26691 | JGI IMG/M metagenome (IMG submission 26691) | reverse complement strand
TATCTTTTCATATTTTTAATTCTATTCTTTTTTTCCAAGAACTAAAACTAGATGGATAAAAGTTGATAGGCTCGACCAACCTTGTGGAGGGAAACTCCACAGTGGGAATATTTTTTTTTGTTATTTTTTTATATTTAGGTACTGGCGCAAATGTACTTCCAAAATTTTTACCATTCAAAAACTCAATTGGGTCATCTAAATAAATTTTGAGCTCTCTTTTGTTAGCTAATTCTTTTAGGCAATCTAATAAAAATATAATTCTTTTGGTAGAAAGTTGTAGATATTTTAATAAAGGTTTATCAAAAATAAAAATAGCAGGAAGATTTGAGTAATAATTTAATGCTGGATCATTATCTCCTAATGATTCAGCAGTTAGCCATACAAATTCAGGTTTAGAATCTATATTATTTTTTACACTTTTTGGTCCAAAATTTATTTCAGGATTTAAATCAAACTCAACTGTTTTTTTAGTTATGCTTACTTCTTCTGGCCAATTTTGTATAGGACAATCATATTTGACTACACAAGTGTTGCACAAACTTTTAGCCCTTTTGTCTACTTGGAATTTAGAAAATCCATAAATTTTTCCAGTTTGCGAACCCATAACCCATTGCCAACCTAATCTGTTTGCAAATCTTGATCCGTCAACTAAATGTTTAAACATGTAATCTTCATAATTTCTCCAATTGTTTCCATCCCTTAATGAAAAGTGAGAAGCAAACCACATTCTTGTTTGATTGACCATGTATCCAGTGCTTTCAAGTTCGGTTTTAATTGAATCAATACAGTTCATATTTTGGTAATTATTTTGGTTATTTTTATTTGATTTAACTGAATAATTTAAATAATTACGTGAATTTTTACCCACAATTGCATATAAATGTCTTGAAAACTCTTGCCATAACAGTTCATCTCTAAATTTTGTTTTATCTTGATATTCAAATTTTTCAACAAAACTCCATACTTCGGGTAACGAAATTAATCCATGCCTTATATAAGGTGATAGATAAGTTGACCCTCTTTTTTCAATAGGTAAAACATTATTTCGAGTTTTTGCATAATTTTGAATATCCAGTGAATTCAGAGCATTATCTGCATAAGTTTGTCCACCCTTTATTAGTGGGTCTGTATAATCATCACAGCATAAATCATTAAAATATTTTTTAATGATTTCTTCGTTTGATAGGTCTAGATTAATAAAGGACATTAAGTTGTTTAATACTTATCTTGTCCAATTCGAATATTTTTGACAACATTAACTTCATCATGGGATTCAATTTCAAAATTTATTCTTTGACCCTGTCTTAATGTTCTAAAAATAGAGCCTTTTAGCGAACCTGGTATAAGATAAACTTCGGATTTGTCGGTATCTANTAATATGATTCCATTTCCAGTATTTGGATCATATGACTTAACAACACCTTGTGCCATTAAACTTTTTCGCCTCTTTGTCTGATTTCTTTTACAACTGACTCTATTCCACGCTTATCTATTATTTTGTTACCTCTTGTACTAACTTTAAGCTTTACCCATCTATTTTCGCTCGCTAGCCAATACTTTTTTGTTTGAATATTAGGTTTAAACCATCGAGGGTTTCTTTTGTGTGAAAAAGTAACGTTCTTTCCAGATCTTGGTTCTCTTCCTGTAACTTGACATCTATTTGCCATAATATTTCCTCCAAAATACAATTCTAACTATAACTAATTTATTAATTTGTAGGTACTTTCATTTTAAAACTTTTTAGGTAATGTTTGATTGTGGTTGAAAGAAGTTATAAATATTTAAACGAAATAGAACTTAATTTTGTCAAAGGCATTGGAGAAAAAAAATTTGCTAGTTTAAAAAAAAGCAAATTAAAAACAATCAACGATTTGATTCGTTATTTTCCAAGAACACATATTGATAGATCAAAAGTTAAGTTAGTGTCTGAAATTGAACAAAATGATCAAACTTATGAAGTAACTATTTTTGGCACGATTGATAAATTATCAGTTTTTACAACAAAAACAAGGTTAAGAATTGCGACACTTACCATATCCGACGAGTCAGGTAGCTTAAAAGCAAAATGGTTTGGCCCACAGTATATAGAGTCGAGATTTAAGGAAGGAGATGTAGTTGCTGTTTCAGGTAAGCCTGAAGTAAAGAAAACAGGAAGTATTGAGTTTAAAAATCCAGCTATAGAAAAATTCACTGATGTTGAAGAATTAAATCAGACAGGTTCCCTGATTCCTATTTACAAGAAAGTTGAAGGAATGACCAGTGCGAGTATTAGAAAAGGGTTAAAAGAAATAATTAATATTTTAGAGTCAACAAAAGATAATTTTGAACCAGGATTGTTTGATGTTTTACCTTCGAACATTAGAGAAGAGTATTCTCTTCTTGATAGATTTGAAAGTATCAAAAAGATACATTTTCCAAAGAATGAAAATGACTATAAAAGTGCAAGACGAAGATTAGTTTTAGATGAGTTTATTTACTTAAGATCAATATTTGCAAACCTAAAGTCAAAACACAAAAATGAAAATAAAGGATTAGTTTATAAATTTACTAATCCAGATATAGAAGAATTTGTAAAACAACTTCCTTTTAATTTAACTCAATCGCAAAATAGCGCAATGAACGAAATTTTAGAAGATTTAAAAAAAACATATCCTATGAAAAGACTTTTACAGGGCGATGTTGGTTCGGGAAAAACCGTTGTTGCTACTATTGCTTCTTATGCTGCAATAAAATCAGATTATCAAGTTGCATTAATGGCACCAACGGAAGTTTTAGCAGAGCAACATTATTCTTCTATCAACGAATTTATGAATAAAGATCAATACGAGATCCATCTCTTAACCTCATCAGTCAAAAATAGAGATAAAATTTTAGAAAATTTGAAAAATGGAAATCCAGGTCTATATGTTGGCACTCATGCTTTAATTCAGGAAAGTATAAAATTTTCAAATCTAGGACTTGCCATTATTGATGAACAGCAAAGATTTGGTGTTGAGCAAAGAAAAAAACTTATAAACGAAACGGGAGATATTCCAGATCAATTAGTAATGACAGCAACCCCAATTCCACGAACTACTGCATTATCTATTTATGGTGATTTAGAAATTTCTTCCATTAACGAATTACCGCCTGGAAGAAAAGATATCACTTCTCATTTGATTGAAGGTTCAAAAAAAGATAATGATATTATTTATGACATTTGTAAGTTTCATCTCAAGAGAAAATCTCAAATATTTGTAGTTTGCCCATTTATTGAAGAAAGTGAAGTAATGGATATTCAAGCAGCAGAAAATGTGTTTATTGAGTATAAAGAAAAATTTAAGGATTATAAAGTCTCAATACTTCATGGAAAGATGTCATTTGATGAAAAAGAACAAATAATGCAAGATATGAAAAGTGGAAAAATTGATATTTTGGTTTCAACAATTGTTATTGAAGTTGGTATAGATATACCAAATGCAACCTTAATGATTATTGAAAGTGCCGAAAGATTCGGATTGAATCAACTACACCAATTAAGAGGAAGAGTTGGAAGGAGTGATAAACAATCGGAATGTGTATTTCATGTTTCTAAGAAAAAAACACTGAAAACAATTAGTGAAGATGGAAAGAGAAGGTTAGAGGCTATCGTAGATATAAAAGATGGCTTTAGATTATCAGAAATTGATTTAGAAATTAGGGGAGAAGGTAAAGTTACTGGAACAAGTCAATCTGGACAATCTGATTTAAAGATAGCTGATTTGAGATATGATTATAAATTACTTCTAGAATCAAAAAATATATTCGATCAACTAGAATCTGAAGATATTAAAAATCTACTATTTGAAGAAGCACAAATTCTATTTCCTAATTATTTCAAAGCGAGTGGTACTACATGAGAGTTCTTGCAGGAAAATATAAGTCTAAATTAATACAAACAATTGATGACCCACTAACAAGACCTATGATGAGTAAAGTGAGGGAGTCAGTATTTAATTCTCTACAGTTCAACATTGAAAATAAAAATATTTTAGATCTTTACGCTGGGTCTGGAAGTTTAGGAATTGAATCGTTAAGTAGAGGTGCTAATTTTGTAACTTTTGTAGAAAACTCAAATAATTGTATTAATATTTTGAAGCAAAACTTAAGTCATTTTGAAATTAACTATAAAATCACTAAATCTAATGTTGACAAATTTTTAGATACATCATTAAATACGTACGATATAGTTTTCTATGACCCTCCTTTCAAAATTGAAACTGAAATTGTAAAGAATGAGATTATAAAAATTTATAATTTATTAAACAAAGAAGGGTTTGTTGTAGTACATCGTCACACAGCCTCTAAGGAATTTGAAACTTTAAAAAATTATAAAATTCATAAAGAAAAAAATTTTGGTCAAAGTAATATTCTTATATTGAGTAAATTATGAAAATTTTAATCCCTGGTTCTTTTGACCCACCAACGAATGGTCATATAGATGTTATAAATAGATGTTCTAAAATTTTTAATGAAATATTAGTAGGTGTAGTAGTTAATCCATCAAAAGATTCATTATTCTCACGTGAAGATCGTTCATTAATGCTTGAGGAAATTTTTAATGACAATAAAAATATAAAAATAATGAGTTTTGAGGGTCTTTTAGTTGACTTTGCATCAAAGAACTCTGTTGACGCAATTGTTAAAGGTTTAAGAGCAATGACAGATTTTGACTATGAGTTTCAAATGGCCCAAGCAAATTCAACACTTGCTGGGTATGAAACCATATTTATTCCATCCTCACCCGAGTTTGGTTATTTATCAAGTTCAATGGTTAAAGAAATTCATTCCCTTGGTGGGGATGTCTCCTCTTTAGTTCCAAAAGAAGTTTTAAAAAGGCTAAACAATGAATAATTCTGAAGCAAGCTTTGAAGAGGTTTTAAAAGGTCAAAGTAAAATCGAAATTGTTGATAAATTAGAAAATTTAAGAAATCAATTAAATTCCAATACTCTTAAAGGAAGAATTAACAAAAAAGATATATTAAAAAGTATTGATGAAATAATTGACTCCATGCCAGTTGAGATGCGCACAGCAAGGTGGATTGTTAGAGAACAAGAAAGTTTTATCAATCAAGCACAAATTGAATCCAAAGCTCTATTAGATGAGGCGAAGGCAGAATCGGAAAAATTGATAGCAAATTCTTATGTTATACAGGAAGCTGTAATTGAAGCAAATGCACTAATAAAGCAAGCTGAAGTTGAGATGCAAACTTATAGAACTAATATAGAAGATACAATTGATCAGCGAATTGATGACATTCAGAATAAAATTGATCAACTTTCTAATTTTCTAGAAAAAGAAAAAAATAAATTGCGTGAGCCCCGAAATATAGAGAATCCAGAGACTTAATGCAATTCGATTCAAAGATTAAAACTATTGATATAGTCAATTCTTCGACTCCGCTCGTTATAAATCTTTCCGGGAAATTTGAAATTTCTTATGCTAACCATTTCACAGATGAAAAAGATTTTGTGAATACAATTTTGGAAATTTTTATTGAAGATTCAATATTAAATATTGATATTAACTTAGAATTTACTTATCAATCAGAATGTGCAAGATGTCTCTCTAAAAAGGAAAATAAAATGAAAAACTCAAAATCTTTTAAACTAAACATTGACATTGAAAACGATTATGAAATTAATTTTGATAATGAGTACATCGATATAGAGCCATTTATATCAGAAATAATAATCGACAACTTAGATACACTGTATATATGTAGTAATAAATGTAAAGGCTTGTGTGGTCTGTGTGGTACTAATATGAATGAAATTAAATGTAATTGTGAAGAAAAAAACTTAAAAGAAAGTCCATTTTCTTCCCTAAGTCAGCTAGATTTGTAGTTTGAAAGGAATATAGCTATGGCAGTACCAAAGAAAAAGATGTCTAAATCAAGAACTAGGCGCAGAAAAGCTACGCATAAAGTATCTAGACCCCATTTTGTAATTGACCCTGAGACAGGTGTAGCAAAACAATCACATAGAGTAAATCCAGCTGATGGTACTTACAATGGTCGTCAAGTAAAAGAACCTGAAGTAAGTTAAGTTTGTTATGAATACTATTGCTATTGATGCAATGGGTGGAGATTCTGCTCCAATAGATATTGTCAAAGGAGCCATAAAAGCGAAAGATCAGGGTGTTAATGTTGTTTTATGTGGTGATGAAAATTTAATTAATCCATATTTAGATAACCACGAAATACCAGTTTTTGATTTTCCTCAAGTTATTTCTATGGACGAGGATCCATTAAAGGCTATAAGAAATAAAAAAAATGCATCAATAGTTGGATGCATGCAACTACTTAAAGACAAAAAAGTACAGGCAGTATTTTCTGCAGGTTCCACAGGCGCAACATTAATTAGTGCAATTTCAATTCTTGGAAAACACAAGGGAGTAATTAGGCCTGTCATAGCTTCTGTCTTACCCTCGTTAAGTGGTAATACTATTCTTCTTGATTCAGGAGCGAGTTTGGACGTTAAGCCGAAAGTTCTTTTTCAATATGGAATAATGGGAGCCAAATTAGCTGAAGTAATAATGGATATTGATAATCCTAGAGTAGGTCTTTTGAATAACGGAGAAGAGGAAACTAAAGGGCGAGATGTAGAAAAAGCAGCACATAAATTATTAAAAAATAGTAATTTAAACTTTGTTGGAAATATAGAAGGAAGAGATTTTTCGACAAAAAAAGCAGATGTCTTTGTTACTGATGGATTTACAGGGAATGTAGTATTAAAAACACTAGAAGGTACTGCAAAATTACAGCAAAATCTTATTTCTTCAGCATTAGTAGATAATTTATTTAAACCTTTGTTAATTCCTGTAAAAAAAGCTTTGAAACCTGTCAAAGATCAGCTAAATCCGGATAAGTCTGGTGCTTCATATTTATTAGGTGTAAACGGAGTAGTCACGATAGGTCATGGTTCTTCTAATTCTGAAGCTGTCAAAAATGCAATTATATATACAGAAACTGCTGTAAAAAAAGAGTTAATCCATAAGTTTTCATCCGCATTAAATGAATTATGAAAAATATAGAAGACTTCGAAAAAACAATAGGGTATAACTTTAAGGACAAAAAACTTTTAAAAATTGCTTTAACTCATAAATCTTATTTAGATGAAAAACCAGATTTAGTATCAAATCAGCGATATGAGTTTTTTGGAGATACTATTTTAGATTTTGATTTAACAGAGTACCTTTTTAAACACTTTCCAGATTTAGATGAAGGAAGTCTTACAAAAATAAGATCAAGTGCTGTTAATCAGTCAAATTTAGTGAAATTAGGTAATGAAATAAATATTGGATCTTATATGTTTTTGAGTAAAGCAGAAGACTCTACTGGAGGTAGAAAAAAATCATCTATAATCGAAGATGCAGTTGAAGCTTTGATTGCAGCTTTATATTTTGATGGGGGATTAACTGCAGTAAATGGTTTTGTTTCAAAATACATATATCCGAGCATTAAAGAACTTTCTGAAAATCCTGGACAAAAAGATTATAAAACAAGGCTTCAAGAGTATTATGCAAAAGTTGGAAAAAAAGTAAATTATATGGATTCCTCTAGCGGTCCAGACCATGATAAAAAATTTCAAACACAAGTATTTTTAGATAAAGAGATAATCGGGATTGGTGAAGGCAAGTCAAAGAAAAGTTCACAACAAGAAGCTGCAAAACAAGCATTAGAAAAAATAAATGCCTGAACTACCCGAAGTTGAATCAATTAGACGTTCGTTATCTCCAAATATCATTGGTCAGAAACTTCAAGGTTATAAAATTAATGATCACAGAACAAATAGATTTAACACAAAAAACCCAAAAATTAATGAATCTTTATTAGGAATATCAAGAAAAGGAAAATTATTAATTTTTGATTTTGAAGAATATTCAATCATCTTTCATTTAGGAATGAGCGGAAGAATACAAGTAAACGATAAAAAAAATAAACATACAAGAGCAAGTTTTTACTTTGATAAAGATCAAGTTAATTTTGATGATATTAGAAGATTTGGATTTATAAATATTATAAATTCAGAACTAAAAAATAATTATCTAAAAAAAATTGGTCCAGATGTACTGAATATCACCAAAGAACAATCAAGAATGGTTATTAATAAAAGTAAGAAATCAAAATCATTGATAAAAGACTATATACTTAATCAAAAATACATGAGTGGAATAGGAAACATCTATGCAAACGAAATATTGTTTGCTTCAAGGATTCACCCTAAAACAAAAGTAAATACTTTAAATAACAATAATTGGAAAGATTTTTTTAACAATACAAAGAGAATTATGCGTTTAGCAGTTAAAAATAATGGAACAACTTTAAGTGATATGACGTATTTTTTGCCTTATGGAGAATTTGGTTCAAATCAGAATTTTTTAAAAATATACAGCAAAATAAATTGTTTTAATTGTGAACATATAATTGATAAAATATACATAAATCAAAGAGCCACATATTTTTGTAGGAAATGTCAAAAATTAAAAAATTAAAAGTTGAACTTAATAGAGATGGTTCCCTTGAATCGGTTCACTTTATTAACGTTTACAAACATAATCAAAATGAATATGACTATTTTTTTCCAAGATCGGCTGTTAAACCTTTTCAACTTATTCCTCTTCTTCATGAAGCTCAAAATCAAAATATATCATTTACAAGTAAAGAAATAGCTATATTTTCATCTTCTCATTCTGGTCAAGAAATTCACACAGAATTAATCAAATTAATTGCAAAAAAATTCGATTTAAATCTTGAAAGACTAGTTTGTGGAAAACAAAGACCATTTCATGAACTAACCGCTGATAATTTATTAAAAAATAATAACGAATTTACAAAATTACACCATAATTGTTCAGGAAAACACCTAGCTATGCTTTTGTTTTCAAAAATACTGAACGAAGATGAAAAAATCTATCATACCTTTGAGAGTAAAACACAATCGACAGTTGAAGAGTTCTTTAAATTTATTTTCAATGATAAGAATATAGGTTTTGGCACAGACGGATGTGGTCTTCCAGCAATACATTTACGAACTGATAGTTTTTTGAAAGCAGTTAATAAAATTAAAACTACAAAATATTTTAAAAATTGGAGTGATATGTTTAATTCATACCAAACATATCCGTTACTTATTGGTGGTGAAAATCGAACAGATACAAATATAATTCTCAATTCAAGCAATCCAACATTAGCTAAATCTGGTGCTGAGGGAGTTTTATTTATCACAAACAACGATGAGTCATACTTGTTTAAATGTTTAGATGGAAGTAAAAGGGGAGTAGATTTAGCTGCAACTAAGTACTTACATGAATTAGGAATAGTTAATGAAAAACCCTATCAATATTTAAGCAATCTTTATAGTTTAAATACTCAAAATACTAAGGCAGTCACGATAACGGTCTCTTAAATTTTTTTAATTTAAAGCAAATATTTCNATTTGTTACTAATATTAAATTAACAACAGGGTAAATAATGTATTTAAAATCTTTAGATATTAATGGCTTTAAGTCATTCTATGAAAAAACTTCTGTTGACTTTTCAAATAAAGTCAATGTAATAGTTGGACCAAATGGTTCAGGCAAATCCAATGTTGTTGATGCAATTTCTTGGGTATTAGGTACTCAAAGTCCAGCTACCTTGAGAACTAATAAGATGGAAGATGTTATATTTGCTGGAACAGAAAAGTTATCTCAAAAAGGTTTTGCAGAAGTTTTCTTAAATTTTGAAGTAGATGAAAAATTATTCAATGGAAATTCTGAAATATCTATTGGAAGAAAATTGTATAGGGATGGTACCTCAGAATATTTTATGAATGGATTAAATTGCCGTTTGTTAGATATTCAAGAATTTTTAAATGATGTTGGAATTGGAAAGCAGCAACATATTATTATTTCCCAAGGCCAGATAGCTGAAATTTTAAACTCTAAACCTGAAGACCATAGAATGACTATTGAAGAAGCAGCAGGAATTCTTCCACTCAGAGTTAAGAAAGAAAAATCGTTAAAAAGAATTGAATCTGGCGAGAAAGAAATCAAGAGAGCAAAAGACGTGCTTCGTGAGATTAAAAAACAACTAAAACCACTACAAGATCAAGCGGAAAAGGCAAAAATACATGAAGAGAGTACAAATCTTTTAAAGAATAAAGTTATTGAACTTAATATCATGATGTACAGAAAATTTGATAATAAGTATAAAAGTTTTTTAAATGAAGAAAAATTAATTAATCAAAATCTAAATGATATTGATACAAAACTAAAAATATTAAAGGACCAAAAAAGTCATATTAATAATGAACTCGGTGATGGATATTCAATAGGTTCAACATTTAAAGATTATTCTGGAAAATTTAATAATATATCTGAGCAACTTAGGTCTTTAGCTCAAGTTGCAAATGAGCGAAAAGATAATTTAGAAAGAGAAGAAGTTAAGGCTTCAGAAGAGCTTAATAAAACAATAGGTAAAATAAATGATAATAATAATCAGATATCAATGCTCACATCCCAGTTGATGGATAAAAAGAAAAATTTAACTACTTTAGAAAATCAAAGTTCAGACATTAAATATCAAATTGAAGAAATTATAAAAAAATTATCTGCTTCTACAGAGGTAAATGAAGCAGTTCTAGAAAGTGAAATTAAACAAATAAAACAAACAATTGATATTACTAATAAAGATTTACAACTTTTTGAAAAAGAATTTTCAAAGTGGGAAGAGGATTTAAAAATTTCAGAATCGTTATTAATTGATTTAAATCTTAAGTTAGAATCCCACCAAGTTCCAAAAAATGAAGTTCAAGAATTTCCAAATTACACAAAAAAAATAATCCAAAGAGAATTAGATAATAATAAAAATAATATTCTTCAAATTAATATTGATTCTGAAATTCTAAATTCTGAACTTCTTAAGAAAAAAGAGCTCCTTTCAAATATTTTTCAAAAAGAAGAATTTAAAGCAGATATCAATAAACAAAAAAACGATTTAGAAAATAACCTTAAACAATTAGAACGTGATATAAATCTTGTTAGTAACCAACTTATATCATCACAAGAAAGAATAAAGAATCATTCAAAACATAATGCTGAATTAAATGAACTTAAAGTGAATCTTGAAAGTATTGATCACATAGAACAGAAGTCACAATTAACTGATTTAATTGCATCAGCTAAAACCTTAATTGAGTTTAGTAACACAACTTCTAATAAATTAGACTTAGAATCTGTAAAATTTGATCAAAAATATGGAAATTCAAATAAAAGAATTGAAAAAATAGATGAAAAAATTGAATCTTTAAATATTGAACTTTTTAATACAAAAGACAAGCTGACTAATGTAGCGATTAAAAAATCTGAATCGGAAAGTTTTAAAAGTAATCATTACTCTAATTTAATCAATATTTATGGTTTGAATATTGATGAAATTAATCAATATGAAGTTGTCGCTACAAATCAAAATGAATTAGAAAATGAAATAAAACATCTTGAAATCAAGTTAGAAGAGATCGGTACTGTTAATTACTTAGCAAAAGAAGATTTTGACTCTTTAAATTTGAGACATGAAGAAATACAATCCAGTATTAATGATTTACAGCTTTCAAAAAAAGAGTTGCTTAAAAATATTAAAGAAGTCGAAACAGAAATAGAATTCAGAGTCGAATCATCATTTAACTCAATATCAGTACATTTTTCCGAAATATTTGAAACATTATTTCCAGGAGGTAAAGGCTCTCTTTCCTTTACTGATAAATCAAATATTTTAGAAACTGGTATTGAGATATCTGTTCAACCAAGAGGTAAGAAAGTTAAAAAATTATCATTATTATCTGGAGGAGAAAGATCATTAGCTGCAATTGCATTTTTATTTTCAATTTTTAAATCTTTCCCGAGTCCATTTTATATTTTAGATGAAGTTGAGGCAGCTCTTGATGATGCAAATCTCCACAGAATGATTAATTTGCTAGATAAAATAAAACAAGATGCTCAATATATAATCGTTACACATCAACAACAAACCATGCANGCTGGNGATGTNTTATATGGTGTCACTATGGAGCCAGGTTCTGGATCTAGGGTTTTNACAAAGACAAAAGAAGATTTTGAAAGTCTAATAGGTACTAATGAAAAATAGTGATTTAGCTGATTTAGCNAGAAATATTGCAGAAAAAGCATATGCACCTTANTCTAATTTTAGAGTCGGTGCAGCANTGATTACAGATTCGGGAAATGTATATACAGGTTGCAATATTGAAAATGCTTCATATCCTGCAACAGTTTGTGCTGAAGATGTAGCAGTTGTTAAAGCTATATCCGAAGGCGAAAAGAGTATTAAAACTATTGCAGTTGCATGTATTGATGCTGAATCAGACACTGCAATATTTCCATGTGGAATTTCCCGTCAAAGATTAGCCGAATTTGATACAAAGAATGTAATCGTTGTTGATAAGAATGGTTNTAAAGAATATACCTTTGANGAGATACTTCCTTACAATTTTAAATTTTAGAGATTTTGATTTATTTTTGGAATAACATTTAAAGTATCACCAACAATACCCAAATCAGCTAATTGAAATATAGGAGCTTCTTCATCTTTATTTATTGCAATTATATATTTTGAATCTTTCATGCCTACCTGGTGTTGAGTAGCTCCAGATATTCCACATGCAATATAAACATCTGGTTTCACTGTTTTACCCGTTTGTCCAACTTGTTGCGAATAAGGCATCCAACCTGCATCTACAATTGCTCTAGTTCCTCCAATAGCTGCGTTTAATTTTGCTGCTAATTCTTCAACAATTACTAAATTTTCTTTATCTACCATGCCTCTTCCAGCAGATATCACTACTTTAGAATCTTCCAATTGTGGCCCAGTTTTTTCTTCTTTATATATATCAAAAATAGAAACATCAGAACTTTCCACTTCAATAGTTTCGAAATTATCGTTTAATTCAACATCAGCGGGGTCAAAAGATTTTGGCCTTATTAACAAAAGAGCATGAGTAGATGCAATCTTTGATTTGTATAAACTTTCACCACCATTTATTGAATTTATTGTTGAAACTGTATCTCCACTAATTTCAAAATCTATAGCATTTGAAACTGGACTTGAATTCAAATCTACAGAAATAAAAGAAACCAAATCTCTACAAAGATATGTAGAAGATCCTAAAATNAANTTAATACCTTCGTTATTGATAATATTTGTAATTAAATCTGTAATCTTACTAAATTGTAAAGATTCACTGCTTCTTTTGATATAAGTTTGTTTAAAAGATTCAGAACCAATTTTTGGCGCATCATCGCTTCCGATTGTTAAAACTTGATAATCAAGATTTTCATCCTGTGCTTTTTTAATTATCTCTAATGTTCCACTGCTAAGTGTTTCATTTAAAATTTCACCTAATATTAATGTTTTCATATAACTTTAAGTTCCTTAAGTTTGTCAACTATAACTTGGAAGGCTTCACCTTCGTCAATAATTGTTTCACCATTTTTTGAATTTTCTAGTGCTTCAATACTTATAAATTCCAAATTTTGTTCTGTTGTAATATTTAGTTTGTCTAGTTCGACTTTTTCTATTGGTTTAGACTTTGCAGCCATAATATCTTTGAAATTCGGATATCTCGGCTCTACACCTCCAGCAGTGACTGATATTACACATTTAGGTGGCATTTTAACTTTTTCAGATCCTTCTGATGTTTGCCTAGTAAGTGAAACATCATCCCCAATTTCTAAAGCTTTAACATAAGATATACAATCTAATTTTAAAAATCTTGAAACTTGCTGTGGTACCGTTCCCGAATAACCATCTGTTGATTCAGTACCAAAAATAACAATATCTGCATTTGTTGTTTTTGCTAGTTCACTTAAAACATTTGCTGTCATTAAAGAATTAGCACCTTTCAGTGAGTCATCATCTACGTATATTGCTTTATCAGCCCCCATCTGTAATGCTTGTTGCAAGCCTTTCATTGTTCCAGCAGGACCCATAGAAATAATCGTAACTTCAGCATCAAACTTTTCTTTTAACTGAAGTGCTACTTCAATTCCATATCTGTCAGTATCATCTAAAACTTGTTCTTCAGGCCTGACGATTATTCCGTTATCATATGATGTATCGTTAGCTGGGTCTGGAATTTGCTTTGCGCATACAGTGATATTCATAAATTTTATATTAATTAGAATTAATTATTACCGATATTAATTTCAGACAAAAATTCTTTCATAAAGTTTTGAAGTTTTACTTTAGATTTTTCAGCAATTTCAATTACCTCATTATGATCAAGAGGATTTTCACTTATTCCTGCTGCTAAATTTGTAACTAATGAAAAAGCTACTGTTTTTATACCAGCATGTTTAGCTACAATTGCTTCAGGCACAGTTGACATTCCAACTAAATCAGCTCCAATATTTTTAGCAAAATTTACTTCCGCAGGTGTTTCATAAGAAGGACCGGTGAACCAGGCATAAACACCAGTTTTAAACTCAAAATGATTTTCTGCTACTTTTTCTGCTAGCCTCAACAACTCAGAATTATACACGTTAGACATATCTGGAAATCTTGGGCCAAATTCTTCTATATTTTTACCAATTAGTGGGTTATCACCAGTTAAATTAATATGGTCAGTAATGGCAACAATATCACCTGGAGTATATTTTGAAGAAATCCCTCCAGCCGCATTTGTAAGTACAAGAGTTTTCGCACCTAGCATTATAAATGTTCTGATTGGTATCACTAATTCTTGAATAGGGTAACCTTCATAAAAATGAGCACGGCCAGACAGAATTGCTGTTATTTTTCCCTCAATATCTACAATACTTAACTTCCCAGAATGACCCTCGATAGATGGTTGTAAAAAATTTGGTATTTCAGAATAATTTAATTGATATAAAGGTTTGTAGTTTTCTTCAAAACCACTCATTCCGGATCCCAATACAATTACGGATTCTATAGTTTTCCCTTCAATGAATTCTGAGATAAAAACTTTAGACTCTGTTATTTTTTCAATCATTTGATATTAGGTTAATAAGTTAAATTTGATTTAAAAAGCTTTTACCTGGAAATATATTATTTAATTCAAAAAAATCACATATCGTTGAAGCAACATTATAGAAACCTTCCAGATCACCAATATATTCAGCTTTACCATTTTTTTTATAAGCAACCATTGGCACATATTCTCTTGAATGGTCTGTTTTACCGTCTGTTGGATCTGTTCCATGATCACCTGTAAAAATTATTAGGTCGTTTTCGCTCATGGCATCTAAAATTCCTTGAATTTGCTTATCAATAAGTTTTAATCCCTCATAATATCCATGAGGGTCTTCTCTATGACCGTACAGCATATCTAAATCAACTAAATTAACAAAAATAAAATCATGATTACCACTTTTTGCTTCATCATATAGGTATTCAAGTCCATTTGAGTCACCCTCAGTATGAACAGCAGTTGTTAAAAACATTTCTCCAAATAAATCACTGATTTTACCAATCCCATATGTAGATAGATTACTTTTATATAAATAACTTAGAATTGTTTCACCTGGGGGATTCATACCAAAATCTTTTCTATCGTAAGTTCTAACAAAGTTGCCATATTCTCCAATAAATGGTCTTGCAATTACTCGCCCTATATTGTATTCATCACAATATTTTCTTGAAATCTCGCATATTTTGTANAGTTTCTCAATAGAACAAATATTTTCGTGGGCGGCAATTTGAAAAACTGAATCCCCAGAAGTATATAAAATTAATTTTCCCGATGATAGATGCTCTCTTCCCAGTTCATTTAATATTTCAGTACCAGATGCATGTTTGTTGCCTATGAATTCAATATTTGCTTCTTTTTGAATTGAGTGAATTAAATCTTGAGGAAATCCGTCAGGATAAGTTGAGAAATCTTCTTCAGTTACTAAACCTGCAAGCTCCCAATGTCCAGTAGTAGAATCATTTCCAATTGACTCTTCAGATAATCTTCCTACAGTAGCAATATGATTGGTATTCATATTTTTTACTTCAGTAATTTTTCCAAAACCTAACTTTTCCATAGTTGGTAAATTGACACCACCTACAGCATTTGCAACATTTGAAAGAGTATTTGTTCCTAAATCACCATATTTATCTGCATCAGGTGCTTCACCAACACCTAAAGAATCAATAACGACAAGAAAACATCTTTTCATTAAGTTGTACCAAAAAGCCTATCTCCCATATCTCCAAGGCCTGGAACTATATACCAACTTTCGTTCAGTTTTTCGTCTATATTACCTGTTATCAATGTGACATCTGAATGCTCTTTTTCTAACCGTTCAATACCCTCAGGAGCAGAAATAACAGTTAGAGCTATAATATCTTTTGGTTTTTGTTCCTTTACTTTATCGATAGCAAAAGACAGAGATCCTCCGGTGGCAAGCATGGGTTCTAATATGAAAACGTTTTTGTCATTTAAATCAGGTAAATTTTCATAATAATATTCAGGCTCTGCGGTTTCTTCATTTCTTTGAACACCAATATAACCAAAAGAAACATTTGGTAAAAGCTCTTTAACTCCATCAATTAAACCAAGTCCAGCTCTAAGTACTGAAATAGCAACACTGTCGTTTTCTACTTCATAACCCTTAGTATNTACTAATGGTGTAGTTATATTTTTTTCTTTCAATGAAATATTTTTAGTACCTTCAATAAAAAGTAAATATGAAAGCTTGGTTGCGTATGCTCTAAATTCTTCACTGTTTGTATTTTCATTTCTAAGTATCGTTAAGTAGTGACTTTTAAGCGGATGAGATAATTCAATTACTTGCATTAAAAATTAGATTAGCAAAACATTAAATCTTTTCTAGTTATTTTTCTTAAGAAGTTAATCTAATAAAAGTACATTTTATGCTTTAGTTAATGTAATATAATGTATTGCTAATTAAAAAAAAAGGAAATTAATGCCTGTAAAAATAAGACTTGCACAAAGAGGTAAGAAAAAGAGTAGAACTTACAGAGTAGTTGTTGCTGATTCTCGCTCACCAAGAGATGGAAAGTTTATTGAAGACTTAGGGTATTATGATCCACATCATAATCCTTCAAAAGTTGAAATTAATGTTGATAAAGCTGTGTCATGGTTAGATAAGGGCGCTCAGCCATCAGAACGTGCACAAAAATTATTAGAGATTTCTGGGGCATGGGCTCAATGGAGATCTTCAAAGGGAGAGGTTGTTTCTATTCCTACACCTCCTGAAGAAAAAGTAAAGAGTAGCTCAAAAGCAAATAAAAAGAAGGAAGAAGCTACACAGGAAGAAACTTCTGAAGAATCATCAGAAGAAACAGAAGAGGAATAATTTATGGCCGCAGGTTCAATTGTAAAAAATGTAGTTGAATATATTGTTACGCAAATTGTGGAAGATACAAAGTCTGTAAAAGTCGACATAGCAGATTCAGATGATGAAAACGTAACAATTGAAGTCAGAACTTCTCCAGATGATATGGGAAGAGTTATTGGTAAAAGAGGAAGAGTTGCAAGAGCAATTCGCACAGTAGCTCAAGCAGCAGCAGATGAAGAAGGCCTACAATCTAGCGTAGAATTTATTGACTAATAATACTCTATATCAAGTTGCTAAATTAGGTAAACCCCACTCACTTAGGGGATTTCAATATATAAATATAGACATTTTTTTTAGAAGATTTGACTTAAGCAATATATCAATGCAAGTTGGTAATGAAGAATTAATAGTTGAAAATTTTAAAACTCACTTAAAAGATAGAAATCTAATTAAATTTAAAGATTTTGACACAATAGAATCAATCGAGAGATTGAGGGACAATTTTGTATCTATTTCAGATAAATATAAAAATGATTTTCTAAATGACAATAAATTACCTTGGCCTGGTTTTTTCATAAATAAAAACTTAGGCAAATCAGATTTTGTTTTACTTGAGTTTAATTATTCTAAAAACTTTATTTTTTGCGAGGTTTCTAATTTAAATGATTTACCAATCCCTTATAATGATAACTTTTTTTCATATCAGGATAATCAACTTGTTTTAATTAATGACGATCTAACTGTTTAACCAGTCAAAAATTAAATTACTATATGTATCTTCTATCATATTTTCCGGATGCCATTGAATACCAATTGCATTCCATCCATTAGTAGTTTCTATTCCTTCAATCACACCATCATTTGATTTTGCAGTAATTTTTAAATCATCACCTAGTTCATCAATACCTTGATGATGAATAGAATTTACCATTATATTTTTTTCTTGAATTATTTCATATAGTTTTGAGTCTTCATAAACTTCAATATCATGAATGTGAGATCGAGCATCTTCAAAAGGTTTATCGTGTTCAATATCTTTAAAACCTGAATCATTTAGATCTTGATATAAAGTCCCATTTTTATAAACATTTAATAATTGATGTCCTCTACATATTGCAAGAGTTTTAACATTGTTTTGTTCTGCAGATTTGAATAGATTTAATTCAGTAAAATCTCTATTGTCTGATATTCGAATTGTTTTAGAATCAATTTCTTGATTATATCTTTCTGGGTTTATATCTCCACCTCCAGAAATTATCAAAGCATCAAATTTTGAAGCATTAATTTCAAGATTATTATTTTGTGGTCCTATAACTATTGCAGTATTCCCAAATTTGTTACATAAGTTTATAAAATCATTGTTTATTACAACACACGGAATATTTCCCGGCGCCATTTGAACATCTTTTACCCCAGTTGAAATTCCAATTAATTTACTCATGAACAAAAATGCATTGAACTTCCACTGACACATTAAGCGGTAAGCTAGCAACTCCAACAGCAGATCTTGTTGATTTTTCATCAAAATACTCTGCGAGCTTATCCGTAAATCCATTTAATATTTTTGCGTGATCTTGAAAATCATTATCAGCATTTACGAATCCTATTACATTTACAGGTTGTAGATTTTCAATTTCACCATTTGCTAAAAGTGTAGATATAGTCAATTCAGCACATAAGGATGCAGCTTCATAACCATCTTCTATTGATACCTCGGAAGGTATTTTTCCTTGAAATTTTTTCTTTTCCGTAAATGGAACGTGACCGGAAGTATATATGTAATCTCCAACTTTTTTATATGTTACGTAATTTCCAATAGCCTTTGGTGCATCTGGTAATTCTTTAGACATTTTTTAGTAAGTTTCCAATTAAATCTACAACTCTATTTGAGTATCCCCACTCATTGTCGTACCAGCAAACTACTTTTACATGATTTCCTTCTAGTAGCTGGGTAGATGAAGCATCATATATGCTTGAGTGCGGATTGTTTAAAATATCTGTAGATACTAGAGGCACATCAGAATACTCTAATATTCCATTTAACTCATTATCAGCAGCATTCTTTACTGCTTTATTTATATCATCTATAGAAACTTTTTTTTCAAGCTCAACTACAAGATCAACAACACTTCCGTCAGGAACAGGTACTCTCATTGCCATTCCGTCTAATTTTCCATTGAGCTCTGGAAGAACCATTCCAACGGCTTTTGCCGCTCCTGTTGATGTAGGAATTATATTTTGAGTTGCACTACGACCTCTTCTAAAGTCACTATGTGTNGTTTCGGCTAATGCCTGATCGTTAGTATACGCATGTACTGTAGTCATCAATCCAGAAATAATTCCAAAATTATCATCTAACACCTTTGCTATTGGTGCTAAACAGTTTGTTGTACAAGATGCATTTGATACAATTTTATCTTCAGGTTTGAGATCATCATCATTAACTCCTAAGACAATTGTTGAATCTATCTCGTCTTTAGGAGGTACTGTCAGTAATACTTTTTTTGCACCAGCATCAAGATGTTTATTTAATGATATATTATCTCTAAAAATTCCAGTTGATTCAACAACAACGTCAACATTCATATCTTTCCAAGGAAGTTCAGAGGGATCTTTAATTGAAGTTAATTGTATTACTCTTTCATCTACTAGTAATTTATCTCCATCAATCCTTACATTTGCATCTAGTATTCCCATTACAGAATCATGTTTAAGCAGGTAAGCAAGATTTTCATAGTTTCCCAAATCATTGATACCAACTACATTTATATCAGAGTTATTTTCAACAATAATTCTCAGAATTGATCTTCCAATTCTTCCAAATCCATTTATCGCAATGTTGCCCATCTATAGTTCCTTACCAAGTCTTTTAATAGTATCAACTATTCTTGCTGCGTAACCCCAACCATTATCAAACCAAATTATTAATTTAATTTTCTTATTATTGATACCCATAGTAGCGATACCGTCTACGAGGCCTGATAAAGTACTTCCAACAACATCTGAGGAAACAATTGGATCATGCGTAATTCCAATAATATTTTTTAATTCATTTTCTGAAAAATTTTCTAGAATCTTATTTATTTCTTCTACGCTTGTTTCTTTTGTNATGTCTAAGGTTAGGTCAACTGTACTTCCATCAGGAATTGGTACTGTCATTGATGAAGATGCTATTTTGTCTTTTAAAAAAGGAAGTACATTAATAATAACTTCTGATGATTTTGTTATGCTTGGTATAATATTTTCTCCAGCAGCTCTGTTTAATCGAAAACCCTCTCCAGCTACATCAGCTAATCTATTTGAGTTTGAATAACCATGTACAGTAGTTAAAAAAGCTCTTTCAACACCTATCTCANTATTTAAAACTTTTAATATAGGTGCAACGGCATTTGCAGTATTTGATCCTAACGAGAATACATTTGATTTAAAATCAATATTTTCATCATTAGCACCTGGTACATAAATTTGGATATCTTTGAAATTTTCTGGAGTAGATGCAATTATGACTTTTTTGCATCCTTTGGACAAATGTATGTCAACTTCTTCTTTTGTTTTTGGTTTACCGGTAGCAAGGATTACTATATCAGTTTGAATTTTTTCCCAATCAGCTTCATTGCCATCTTTCCATGAATTAAAGATTATTTCTTTTCCATCAACAACAATACCTTTTTCAGTTTCTTCTATTTCTGCATTAAATTTTCCATATATTGAGTCATATTTAAGTAGGTATATCAAGTTAGCTTTGTCAGCAGTATCAGAAATTGAAATTATGTTGATATCGTTATCATTAAATGTCTGTCTTAATAGGTCTCTACCTATTCTTCCAAACCCAACTAATGATATATTTGTCATCAACCCTCAAAGATTATTGATTTATTCTTGTTACAATCAACTAATAATATACCTTAAAAATATAAACTATGAGAGAATTAGCAATAAATATTCATGATTCAATATTTGGATCATTGCCAACAACAGAGTTACTTAATAAAGCATTTGAAAAGAAAAAAGAATATTTTGGACATTCAATAACCTATAGTCCAAAAGTGTTCATCCCACTTACAACTATGTGTAGAGATAATTGTGGATATTGTACTTTTGTAAAATCACCAAAACAAGGCGGGACGTATTTAAATGAAGATGAAGTTATTAGTATCGCAAGTGCTGGTGATGAAGCTGGATGTTACGAGGCTTTGTTTACATTGGGAGATAAGCCAGAATTAAAATGGGATTTTGCTAGAGAGCAATTAAATCAATATGGATTTTCTACTACTCATCAATACTTAGTAAATTTAATGCAAAAAGTTAACGAAAACTATAATTTATTCCCTCATGCAAATCCTGGAATTATGAGTAAACAAGAAATTAAAGAATTAAAGAAATACTCACCATCAGGAGGCTTGATGATCGAAACATTTTCAAGTAAAGTACATGAAAAAGGTAGAGCTCATTACAAAACTAACACCAAATTTGTAAATCAGAGAATTAAAACACTTGAAAATGCATTGGATGAAATGTACCCAGTCACCACTGGTTTGCTTTTAGGACTCACAGATACAGAAGAAGAAATTGTAGAAGATATAACAAAGCTAATCCTATTAATCAAAGAAAATAAAGCTATTCAGGAAGTCATCCTTCAAAATTTTAGAGCAAAGAAAAATACTATTATGAAAAATAATTCTGAAATTACAAATGATTTATTCTTACGGATCATAGCAACTACAAGAATTTATTCTCCTTCTCATGTTTCAATACAAGTTCCGCCAAATTTGTCACCTGATATTAATTTATTTTTTAAAAGTGGAATTAATGATCTTGGTGGAATTTCCCCTATAACTATTGACTGGGTTAATCCAGACCATCTTTGGCCAAATATTAATGATTTAAAAAATAATATTTCAAGCACTGGACAAAAATTAAAAAAGAGGTTGCCCGTATATCCAGAATTTATAGAAAAAGAATGGTTAAATGAAGATATTTTTGAAAAAGTTAATAATATTATTGATACAGACGGATATCCACAGGACGCAAATGTATAAGAATATATCGTTTTTAAGAATCAGACCATGTGATAACGAAAATGAAATTTATCTTAATTCAAGACGACTAGAAGGAACTTCCACTTTTTTAATTAGAAGTGAGCTGAAACTTGAAATAAATAAAATACATCAAAAAGAGTTTCAAACACTCTCTAAAGATATAGAAATTGATGTAGATTCATGGTTAATAAACGACAGTAATTGGAAAAGTTTTATCGATAAACATCCCAAAAGATTAATTTATAATTTTAAAAATAAAAAAGAAATAGCTTTGGAAATTATAGATAGGTTAAAGCCACATACAATTTTAGTTTCTAAACCTTCAAATCTTAAATTTTTAAATTCAATAAAGACAAATACAAAATTTATAACTACTGCATACGTTGACAACATTGAGGAAGTTGTTGAATATTTAAAATACGGTATATCAGATTTATTATTGAGAGACTGGAGCTCAGCACAGATTGATGAGTTACAAAATATTGAAGGCTACAATTTCTATGAGAGGACATTACTATCTCCAATTTTTTCAATTGATGAAGCAAGAGAAGAATTTAATAAGGAAAGATATTTCAGATATTTAAACACAAGAAATGTAAGGGGTTTCAGAAGGGAAAAAACAGACTGGTCTCCGGGAAGTGGAAAAAAACTTCCAGAATTAAACAATTTTGTATTTAATAATAAAAGTCAATTTAAATATACAGAAATAGATGAGATTTTACAAAATGTTATTAATGGATATCAAATTACTGATAATGAATTAAAGTTATTATTTCATACTGCAGGTGAAAAAATAAATGACATTTCGAATACTGCTAATGAATTAAATTTTATAAAAAATGGTAATAATGTAACATTCGTCAAAAATCGAAATATTAATTATACGAACCAATGTACTTACAAATGTGGATTTTGTGGCTTTTCAAAAGGCCCAAATAGTTTGAATCTAAAAGAGAAACCTTACTCTATTGATATCCAAGAGATAGTCGATAGATCTGTTGAAGCTTTTGAAATGGGTGCATCAGAAGTTTGTCTACAGGGTGGAATCCATCCAAATTACACTGGTGAGTTTTATTTAAATATGGTTAAAGAAATTAAACAAGCTATCCCAGAAATGCACATCCACGGTTTTACCCCTTTAGAGATATGGCAAGGAGCTGAAACGATAAATTTAAGCATTGAAGATTATTTAAAACTTCTTATGGATGCAGGTTTAAATACTCTACCTGGCACTGCAGCTGAAATATTAGATGACAGAATCCGAAGATTTTTATGTCCTGATAAAATCACTTCTTCTCAATGGGCATATGTCATGGAAGTAGCCCACAGTTTAGGATTGAAATCAACAGCAACAATAATGTTTGGCCACATAGATGATATAGATTCATGGGTAAATCATTTTTCATTGATAAAGAATATCCAAATGAATACGGGAGGCTTTACAGAAGTTGTGCCGTTACCTTTTGTGCATATGGGATCACCAATTTATCTTAGAGGTAAAAGCATGCCGGGACCTACATGGGATGAAGTAGTCTTGATACATTCACTTGCTCGAATATATTTCACAAACATAATTGACAATATACAAGCAAGTTGGGTAAAACTAGGTCACGATGGTGCAGGTAAATTACTTAAAGCTGGTGTAAATGATCTTGGTGGTACATTAATAAACGAAAACATTAGTAGAGCCTCAGGTGCTGACCACGGTCAAGAAACTACAGGTAAGCAATTTATCGAACTCATTGAAAGTTTTAACAAAACACCTATCTTGAGGAATACTCTTTATACAGAATTAAAAAATCCTAAAACTTTAATTAAATATTCATGAATACATATAATGTCATAACATTATTTCCAAAATTAGTAGAAGAGTGGAAAAATATAGGAATTGTTAGACAAGCAATTAAAAATGAACTTGTAAATATTCAAACAACAGATTTAAGAGAGTATGGAATTGGAGATTATAAACAAGTTGATGATTCTCCATATGGTGGAGGGCCTGGAATGGTATTAATGCCCGAACCGTTAGATAACGCTATTAAGTCATTCAATTCTGAAGTAAATGTTTTCTTAACTCCCTCAGGGGAACAATTGAATGAAGTACTATTGATGAAATTACTATCTTTTAAGTCAATAAATGTGATAGCTGGTAGGTATGAAGGATTTGATCAAAGAATCTTAGATATTCATGCAGATTTTAAGGTTTCTATAGGACATGCAGTTGTTTCTGGAGGAGAGGTTCCAGCAATGTATATGCTTGAAGCATTAGTCAGAAGAATTCCAGGAGTATTAGGAAATCCTGAATCATTAAAATTTGAAACATTTAATGATAACAAATATGATTTTCCTGTGTATACCAGGCCTGAAACCTTTAATAATTTATCAGTTCCAGAAGTTTTGTTGTCTGGAAATCATAAAGAAATTGAAGAATGGAAAAAGAATAATTTAAAAGACATATAAAGTATATTTACTTATATAATTCTTTCTTGGAGTCATTATGGATTTAATCGAAAATATTGAAAAACAGTTTTTAAAAGAAGATTTACCAGAATTCAAATCTGGAGACACAGTAAAAGTTAATGTAAAAGTCTCTGAAGGAAATAGAGAGAGAATTCAGACATTCGAAGGTGTCATTATTGCCATAAACGGTGTTGGAATCAATAAAACAATTACAGTGCGAAAATTGTCATTTGGAGTTGGTGTAGAGAGAATATTTCCTGTTCATGCACCAATAGTAGATTCCCTAGAAGTTGTTAGAAAAGGTAAGGTTAGACGCTCAAAACTATATTATCTTCGTGATCGAGTGGGTAAATCTGCAAAAATTAAAGAAGATCGCAATTAACTAATTATTATTAAATTATTATCAAAAAAATACTTAAATTAATTTCAACGATTGTTCTGGCAGTTCTTGCAGCTACATTAGTAAGAACATTACTAGTTCAAATATATTACATTCCCTCAACATCAATGGAACCCACATTAAAAATAGACGATAGAGTCCTTGTAGTAAAAGATACAATTGTACAATTGAATATCGACAGTGGAGACATTGTGGTTTTTTATAACAATGATTCTGAGCATTCAGTTGGTTTATTCCAAGAATATCTAGACGGGCTTCAAATATGGAAAATAAATGATATAGACTCCCAAAACAATACTGCGATTATTAAAAGAGTAGTGGGGGTTGGTGGTGATATAGTTGAAATCTTAGAAAACGGAGAAGTATTCGTTAATAATTCAAAATTTACAATACTAAATATTGATGAAGGAGTTAATTTCAAGAGAGAAACATTTTTAATTCCTGAAAACGAGATTTTTGTATTAGGTGACAATAGACCAAATAGTCAAGACTCTAGATACATTGGAACTATTCCTATGGGAAATATTATTGGAAAAGCTACGCATTTAATTTATCCCATAGAAAATTTTAAAAAACTAGATGATTGAAGATAAAATTTGGAAATCAAATCCAAGCAATTACATTATAGGAAGTGATGAAGTTGGAAGGGGTTCTTTTGCTGGACCAATTGGTGCAGCTTCTGTACGTGTTAATTATGAAAGTATAGATTTGTTAATGGACGTCAAAGACTCAAAAAAGTTATCTCCAAAAAAAAGAAATCAAATATTTGAATTAGTTCAAGAAAAAGAAATAGAATATTCTTATAAAGAACGTGACAATAAATTTATTGATCTTTACGGAATAAAATTAGCAAACGAAAAAGTTTTAGAAGATTCTATATCATCGATATTCCAAGATGGTGATATCGTATACGTTGATCATTTTAAAATATCAAAATTTAATGCTATTTCAATTATTAGAGGTGAGGACAACTGCAGGCCAATTGCTCTCGCTAGTATTGTCGCAAAAGTTCTTAGAGATAATTTTATGATTGAGATATCAGAGGAATATAACAGATACGCATTTGCTAGAAATAAAGGTTATGGAACTAAAGAACATAGATTAGCAATTCAAAAATATGGACTCTCCGATTTTCATCGTAAATCTTTTAATTTAATGCCCAAATAACAACAATAATTGTTAACAACAGTGCAGCAATAATATTCAAATAGTCTGTTTTATTTGCCTTGTATGGTTTATTTGGATCAAATCCCATACATACATTCTAAATAGATTTGTATTAAACTTTTTAATATGACACTTGAATCAAATATTATAAATGAAATTAAATTCCTACAATTTAATGATGAAAAAGCGATGAATGCTATTAGTGCTGATGATTGGATTAAATTACAAGAGGAACTTGATTCATTTGAAAATAGCGAATTAAAGTACTTGGTGATTAAGCATATCAATGGTAATTATTCTGCTGGCGCACAATTAGGAGAAACAGTCAATGCACTGATGGACGATGTTTCTAATGCAGCAATAAAAATGTGGAACTGTAAAAAACCTATAATATCTCTTGTTGATGGAATTGCTGCAGGTGCTGGAGCAAATATGATGCTCCTTAGTGATTTCATTATTGCAACACCTCAAACAAGGTTTATTGAAGTTTTTGTTAGAAGAGGACTAGTTGTTGATTTTGGTGGTTCATGGGTTTTACCAAGGATAATTGGAATTCAAAAAGCAAAAGAATTAATGATGACATCTAATGAAATCAATGGCGAAGAACTAGATAGATTAGGAGTCCTTTACAAATTAACTCAATCTGAAAATATGGATACAGAATTTAAAAATTTAATCGAAAATTTAAATAAACAAAGTTTTATATCTATTTGTATGGTCAAACAACAAATTAAAGATGGCTTGGATTTAACATTCGAGAAATCAATAGGAAACGAAACAATAAATCAAAATAGTAGATTTCAGCATGCGGATGTTGCTGAAGGNATGACTGCNTTTTTTGAAAAAAGACAACCAAATTATAAAAATACATTGGATGAATAAAATAATTGCATAATTATACATTTAAGTGAATATTTATGCGATACTTTATACTTAAGAAATTGGAGGTTTACTAAGTGAAATCTAAGAAATCACTCCTTTTAATTTTTGTTTTAGCATTGGTAGCTACAGCTTGTTCAACCGCTGCAACTCCATGTGATGAAGCAGAAATTACAACAGGAGAAAATGGATTACCTGATTTAGGTGGTTGTGAATTTACGTTTGCTGTAGAGAATGCATATTTGCCATTCAATTATATTGATGCAGCTGACGGTGAAGCTAAAGGCTGGGACTATGATGTATTTAATCATATGGGTGAATTAATGAACTTTACACCAGTTTATGTACCAGCAGCTTGGGATGGAATGATACAAGCTGTAGCTGATGGACAATTCATGGTTGCTGGTGACGGTATAACAATCACAGCAGAGAGAGATGAAATTATTGACTTTTCTAATGGTTACATCAATCTAGCCCAAAGAGTACTTGTAGCAGTTGGTAACGATGAAATTACAAGTATTGATGATCTTAAAAATGGAGATTATACAGTCGCAACTCAAAAAGGAACTACAAACTATGAGTTTGCAGTTGCTGAATTAGGTGAAGATAAAGTTAAAGCATTTGATGATTTTAACTTTGCTATTCAAGCTGTTATCTCTGGTGATGCAGATGCGTCTATTATTGATGAGACTGCCGGTTTAGGATACATGGGTGCAAATAAAGATCAAGTTAAGTTGGTTGGTGGAGATTTAACATCTGAACAATTAGGGTTTGCATTTCCTAATGGAAGTCCATTAGTAGATGTTGTTAATCAAGGCCTTGCAGCTATGGAAGAAAGTGGAAAACTTGCAGAAATAAATGCGAAGTTCTTTTCACCAGATTTTGCAGTTACTTATGATGATATAGCAGAGTGTGATGAAAACATTCCTGCTGAATATCTTCCTGAGGATTGTGACGTATAAATAAGTAAATTATTTATATATAAATTTGTAATAGGCACGGAAAACCGTGCCTATTGCTTTATTATTAGAAAAATACATGAAAATTAAAAATTTATTCAAACCTGACAATTGGTGGTTGCTGATATTGATTGGAATCATTTCCTGGATGATTTATGTCATTTTTTCTAATCCAGAATATAACAAAGCTTTTAATTTTATTCTTCCTGGGCTTTCTATAACTTTTTTATCAACAATAATTTCATTTGTAATCGCACTTTTTTTAGGTTTGATATCTGGGATTGGTCGTATTTCTAAAAACAAATTAGCTAGTACAATATCTAGAACTTACATTGAATTTATAAGGGGTGTCCCTGTACTTATCTTAATTTTCACGATTGCATTTGTTGTAGTTGTTAGAGGTGCTGAATTTTTTAATATAAATAATGGCAATGTTCCAATGCTTGTTCGTGCAATAATTGCTTTGTCAGTATTTTATGGTGCATATATTGCTGAGGTGTTTAGAGCGGGTATAGAATCTGTTCCTGTAGGTCAGCGTGAAGGAGGAGCATCTCTTGGTTTAACAGACAGGCAGGTTATGAGATTTATAGTTTTACCTCAAGCTTTTAGAAACATGCTTCCNGCCTTAGGAAATGATTTCATATCAATGATGAAAGATTCTTCATTATTATCAGTATTAGCTGTTGAAGATTTGACATACAGAGGTAGATTGTATTCAGGAAGTACCTTCAGATTTGCAGAAACTTATCTTGTTCTTACTGTTTTATATTTAATAATTACACTGATATTATCAGGACTACAGAGAAGACTTGAGAAAAGACTTGAATCTAAATAATCAATCAGATAGAGAAAAAATACTCAATGAATATTTAGTTTATATAAAAAATGTAAAAAATTACTCAGAGAATACTATTAAATCTTATAGATCAGATATAAAACATTATTTTGAAAATTCTGAAAGAATTGGAGAATTTTCAAATTATCTTAAAATTTTAAATAAGGATAGATATTCAAAAACTTCTGTCAATCGTAAAATTACATCAATCAGAACTTTTTTATATTGGGCTATTGATAGTGGTTACTTAAATCAAAATGAAATAAAAATTGTAAATAATCTCAAAGTTGAAAAAAAACTACCAAATGTTCTAACGTCATCTTATATAAATAAACTACTAGACGGCCTCCCTGAATCTACTGAAAAAGATCTTAGAGATAAAGCCATTTTGGAGATAATGTATTCATCTGGCCTGAGAGTTAGCGAAGTATCAAATTTAACTTTAAACAGTATAAATAAAAATAACTCTATAAAAGTCTTGGGTAAAGGGAATAAAGAAAGAGTACTACCTATGACCAAAAGAGCATATGTATATATTAAAAAATATATTGAAACTTCGAGACCAAAATTTCAAAATGAAAAATCAAAAAATAATCTTTTTCTTGGTGTAAGGGGAGGTCAATTAAACGATAGAGAAATTAGACGAATTGTTAAACTTAGATGTGGAACATTCCCACATAGCATTAGGCATACTTTTGCAACTCATTTGCTGGAAGGCGGTGCAGATTTGAGAATAGTACAAGAACTTCTAGGTCACAACGATCCCAGTACGACACAAATTTATACACATGTATCAAAGAAGCAACTACAAAAAAAATATAAACAATCTCATCCAAGGGGTTGAATAATATCTTTTCGATATTAGAATTCTTATGAAAATAGACACCATATTTGCAAGTTTCCTTGGTGAACGAAAGTTTGGAAACCGCTTAGGCAAGGAATATGGGATGTATNAACCAAAGGAGAAAAATTGAGTACAACAATGAAAGACCTGCTTGAAGCAGGCGTACATTTTGGACATCAAACTCAACGATGGAATCCCAAAATGAATAAATTTATCTATGGAGCTAAAAGTGGCNTTCACATTTTAGATCTTAGAATCACTTACGATGCAATTGAACAAGCACAAGAATATGTACAAAAGTTAGTTGCAAATAGTGGAAAGGTTTTATTTGTAGGAACTAAACCACAAGCTCAACAAGTAATTGAAGATCAAGCAGTNCGTGCAGGTATGCCTTATGTAAACTTTAGATGGTTGGGTGGAATGCTCACAAATTTTAAAACAATCATCAAAAGAGTAGTTTATTTAAAAGAATTAAAGTCATTAGAGTCATCAGGTGAAATAAATGCATATACAAAATCTGAAAGACTAAGGATTAAAAGAGAGATTGAAAAACTTACAAAATCAATAGGTGGAATTGTAAATTTAAATAAACTTCCAGATGCAATTTTTGTTGTTGATCTTTTAAACGAATCAACAGCTATTACAGAAGCACAAAAATTAGGTATTCCAGTTATTGGTTTAGCGGACTCAAATGTAGATCCTGAAGGTGTTGAAATTGTTATTCCTGGTAATGATGATGCAATAAGATCGATTGAATTAATTGCATCAGCAATTGCTGATGCTTGCCTTAAAGGTTCAGGCAAAAGAAGTGAAGTCGAGAATAAGGAGAATGAATAATGTCAATTTCAGCAGCTGATGTAAAAAAATTACGTGACATGACTGGCGCTGGAATGATGGATGCTAAAAAAGCTCTGACAGAAAGTGATGGAGATTTCGACAGTGCTGTTAAGTATCTTAGAGAAAAAGGTTTAGCAGACTCAAAAAAAAGAGCAGATAAAGAAGCGAACCAAGGAACTATCGGTGATTATATTCATTTTCAACAAGATAGAGCTGTTGCTGGTGTTCTCGTTGAACTAGCCTGTGAAACTGATTTTGTTGCTAAATCAGATGAATTTAAAAATGTTGCTAAACAAGTTGCAATGCATATAGCGGCTTTAAAACCTGAATTTTTAAATGTCGAAGATGTACCTTTAGAAAGAATCGATGAGGAAAAAGAAATTATTAAAAAGCAATCAGAAAATGAAGGAAAACCTGAAGATGTTATTTCAAAAATTGTCGATGGAAAAATTTCATCTTTTTATAAAGATTATGTATTGAATGAACAAACATTTTGTAATCCTGAATTTTATGAAGGTCAAGTTGGTACAATGATTGAAGAACTATCTGGAAAATTAGGTGAAAAAATTTACATTAAGAAATTTTCGAGAATCGAGGTTGGTACATAGTAATGAGTAGGGTTCTACTAAAACTATCAGGAGAATCCTTTGCTGATACCAGTACTAATTTTGGTATTGATCCAAGAGTTATTGAAAGAATTGCTTCTGAGATAACACAAGCTAACAATGAGGATATACAAATAGGTGTTGTTGTAGGTGGTGGTAATTTTTTTAGGGGCGTACAAGAATCTGCTAAAAATATGGCACAAGCAAACGCAGACTATATGGGAATGTTAGCAACTGTAATTAATGCTGTTGCTTTAAAAGATGCTTTAGATAAGAACGGTACACAAACTCGAGTTCAATCAGCCATAACTATGACTTCCGTAGCAGAACCTTATATTAGATTACGCGCAATAAGACATCTTGAAAAAGGCAGAGTTGTAATCTTTGCTGCAGGTACAGGTAATCCATATTTTACAACAGATACAGCTGCCTCACTTCGGGCAGCAGAGATAGATGCAGATTTAATGTTAAAATCAACAAGAGTAAATGGTGTTTACGACAAAGATCCTGAAGTTAATGATAAAGCGGAGCTGTTTAATGAAATTTCATACAAGGATGTTGTGTCTAGCAAATTAAAAGTTATGGATTTAACTGCCATAACATTATGTGAAGAGAACGAAATGCCAATAAGAGTATTTGATGGCACTAAAGAACAAAATATTTATAAAGCCCTTACTGGAGAAAAGCTTGGAACTTTAATTAAATAATGAGTGAAATTCTTATAAAAGATATTGAACAAAAAATGATTAATTCAATAAATCATTTAGTAGATGAATTTTCAACCATAAGAACAGGCAGAGCTAATCCATCACTAGTGGATAAATTGAATGTAGAGTACTACGGAACCAAGACACCACTTCAACAACTTTCAACAATATCTGTTCCTGATCCAAAATTATTAGTTATACAACCTTTTGATAAAACAGCTTTAGAAGAGATAGAAAAATCAATATTAAATGCAGATATTGGATTAAATCCAACTAATGATGGAGAAGTAATTCGTATACCAATACCTCCACTATCAGAAGAAAGAAGAAAAGAACTTGGTAAAGTAGCTTCCAAATCATCAGAAGATGCAAAAGTTTCAATTCGATCGCATCGTAGATATGGAATAGATGAAATCTCCAAATTAAAAGATGAAAACTCTGCTGATGAAATAAAAAGGTTGGAATCAAAAGTACAAGAATTAACTGATAAATATGTAAATAAAATCGATGAATTGCTTTTGGTGAAACAAAATGAATTACTTGAGGTATAAAAAATTATACCAATCAGATAATGATGGAACTTTTTGGCCTGGATACATTGAGCTTCCTGACGATAACGATCTAACTGAAATAGAGACAGCTAACAAAAATTCATCATTTTTCTCATCAAATCCAAGAGTTATAACTGGTTTAGCTTTACTGATTATTGTTGCTGTTATGTTTTCAAATAAAACTACAGCTTTAATTTTGTTNTTAATTGTTGGATTTATCGCTACAAAGGAATGGTTTGATATGTTTGAATACGAACGAATCGTTCCCTATCCTTTGTTGTTGTATGCAGCACTTGCACCACTGTTAGTTGTTTATTTTTTTGGTTTAAACAATTTTCACATTCCTTATTTAGTATTTCCTGTAGGGGTGATTATTTACACAGGAACTTTCGTGACGTATGGTATCTATGATAAATTCGGCAGTTCATTTTTGTTTATAGTTTGGTTTGGAACTGGATTGGCATCTATAGGTTTTTCGCTAAATAATTTTGGACCTTTATTTACTTTTCTATTATTAATTTCAATATCAATTAATGACGTTGCTGCATACGAGTTTGGTAGAAGATATGGCAAGAGAAAGTTAGCTAAAAATATATCACCTAATAAGACAGTTGAAGGATTTCTAGCTGGATTATTTTTAGGATCTGTTTTTGTTTTTTTTGTACTAAATTATTTTTTAAATATTACTTTTGCTCAAATAATATTAATTTCTATATTGTTTTCCATATTTGGAACATTGGGAGATTTATTTGAGTCAAAAATTAAACGATCAATTGAACTTAAGGATACGAGTACTTTTTTGCCAGGTCATGGTGGAGTTCTTGATAGAATCGATTCACAGTTATTAAGCTTTCCAATATTTCTTCTTTTTGTGCAGTTTTTAGATTTAATTCAATAAGTGTAATAATTAAACTATGAATGCTATTGTAACTATTTTGCTTCTCACATTGTTTGTAGTACTACACGAGTTAGGTCACTATATTTCCGCGCGAAGATCTAAAATTGCAGTATCAGAATTTTTTGTTGGTTTCGGTCCTAAGTTGTTTTCATTCAAAAAAAACAATACTGAATATGGATTAAAAGCTATTTTATTAGGTGGATATGTAAAAATACCTGGAATGGATGAAAACGAGGTTGTATCAGATTATACAAGTAAAGAATTGTTTCATACAGCATCATGGACAAAGAAACTTTACATTGCTTCATCAGGAATTTTGGTAAATTTTTTTCTTGCTTGGATAATTTTGTTNTCTATTTTTGCTTTCTATGGAATTGATCAACCAACATTGGAAATAGAAACAATTGGCAATTCAATAACTAATCCAAATGGAGATGCTCCTTCTAAAAAGGCTGGTCTTTTACCAGGTGACATCATTTATTCATTTAACGGTACAGAAGTTAAAACCTGGGACGAGCTGGTATCAATTATTGAAGAAAATCCTAATAAAAATATTTCGATCGGATATTTTAGAAATTCTCAAATGTATTTAACTACCACTAAATTAGAATCAAGAAACCTTAATAATCAGAACTTTGGATACCTGGGGGTCTCACCTGTATTAGAAAAACAAACTCTTGGTTTATTTCAAGCAATTTCTGCAACAACGCTTGTAGAGATTGATATGACGAAAGCTGCTGTGAAAGGAATTCTTACTTTATTCAATCCCTCAACACTGGAAGCATTACTAGGCACTTACACTGGTGAAACAATTCCAGACGAAGTAAGACCTTTAAGTCCAATTGGTTTGGCTCAGGCAGGGAATCAAATAGCTGAAGGTGGCTATGTAAACTTATTTAGCTTACTTGCTTTTGTTAATATTTTCTTAGCTGTTTTTAACTCAATACCATTAGTTCCATTGGATGGTGGAAGAATAGTTTTAGCTTTATATGAGGGAATAACAGGTAAAAAAATTGAAGACAAAAAATTATATCCAATCGCTGCAGTTGTAATTTTTATCTTTGTATTCTTAGGAATAACTGCATTTTATCTTGATATTACGCAACCAATAAGATTATGAAAATAGATAGAAGAAAAACAAGACAAATTCAAATAGGAAAAGTTGGTATCGGTTCCAATTTTCCTATATCTGTTCAATCTATGACAACAACAAAAACAAAAGACGTAGAATCCACACTTGCTCAGATATATGAAATAGCATCTAATGGTGCAGATATTGTGAGAGTTACATGCAATGAAGTAGATGCTGCAACAGGACTGGTGGAAATTACTAAAAGAAGTCCAGTACCAATAGTTGCTGATATACATTTTCAGTACAAATTAGCTCTTGCAGCTATTGAAGCAGGAGTAAATGGATTAAGACTAAATCCTGGAAACATTCGAAAAGAACAGCAAATTAAAGAAGTAGCCAAAGAGGCTTTACTAGCAAATATACCTATCAGAATTGGTGTTAATGGTGGTTCTCTAGATAAAGATTTACTTGAAAAATATGGTGATGCTACACCTGAAGCATTGGTTGAATCTGCACTTAAGGAACTTAAGTATCTTGAAGATGTTGGATTTTATGATATTAAAATTTCAGTAAAACATTCGAATGTACCATTGATGATCGAGTCATATCGGCTATTAGCTGAAAAAGTTGATTACCCCTTACATCTGGGCGTTACAGAAGCAGGACCATTACCTGGTGGGTTAATAAAATCAACTGCAGGAATTGGAACACTATTAAGTGAAGGTATTGGTGATACTATTCGTTATTCTTTAACAACCAATCCTATTGAAGAAGCAAAAAGTGGTAGGTCACTATTAGAGTATCTTGGTTTAAGAGAGAGAAACTCTNTGGATTTAATTGCATGCCCAAGTTGTGGTAGAGCTGAGGTTGATGTAATTAAAGTAGCTGAAGANGCTCAAAATGTATTAGACAATGAAAACATTCCTTTACAAGTTGCTGTTATGGGATGTGTTGTGAATGGTCCGGGTGAAGCTAGGTCGGCAGATTTAGGCATTGCAGCAGGAAAAAATAAAGGACACTTATTTATAAAAGGTGAAGTAGTAAGAGTTGTAAATGAAAAAGAAATGGTGGATGCGTTACTTACAGAGGCAAGGTTGATAGTTGAAGAAGGTATCGAAGCTAGACTTGCAGCAGCAGATAAAAATGCACCAGAACTTGCCCAAAAAGATGTAAATGAACTAATTAACTCCCAAGGAGATATAAATAATTTTTTAGATAGAAAAAAATCAGTAGTGGAGATATCCTCAAACACTGAAATTGAAAATTAAAACCTTTAATATATACACATGGTTGAAAAAATTACACCGATGTCAGAAGACTTCAATGAGTGGTATACCGATATTATTCAACAAGCAAAATTAGCTGATTATTCTCCTGTAAAAGGAACAATGGTCATAAGGCCATATGGATATTCACTCTGGGAAGGAGTCCAAGCTTACCTTGATAAAAAGTTTAAAGAAACTGGACACGAAAATGCTTATTTTCCACTATTTATACCTAATTCATTTATCCAGAAAGAAGCGGAGCATGTAGAAGGTTTTTCACCTGAATTAGCAACAGTTACACATGCTGGTGGGAAAGAACTTGAAGAGCCATTAGTTGTAAGACCAACATCTGAAACAATTATTAATCACATGTTTGCAAAATGGATAAAAAGTCATAGGGATTTACCAATGTTGATAAATCAATGGGCAAATGTTGTCAGATGGGAAATGAGAACTAGATTGTTTCTAAGAACATCAGAATTTCTGTGGCAGGAAGGTCATACTGCACATAGAACTCAAGAAGAAGCAACAAANGAAGCATTACAGATGTTAAATATATATGCGGAGTTTGCAGAAAATGCAGCTGGAGTATCTGTTGTCAAGGGTATAAAGTCCGCTAATGAAAGATTTGCCGGGGCTAAAACAACTTATTCTATTGAAGCAATGATGAAAGATATGAAAGCATTACAAGCTGGTACATCGCATGAGTTGGGTCAGAATTTNTCAAAAGCTTTTGAAATTCAATATTCTGATGAAAATAACGAGTTACAGCATCCATATCAAACTAGCTGGGGAGTGAGTACTCGATTAATAGGAATGATAATAATGGCACATGGTGACGATAAAGGCTTACAACTTCCTCCAAAATTAGCACCTACTCAATCAGTTATTATTCCAATAATTCCTAATGAGGACAGTAAATCAGATGTTTTACAAACAGTTAATAATTTACATAAAGAATTAAATGAAAATTACAGAATCAAAATAGATGATAGGGATAATATTTCACCGGGCTATAAATTTAATGAGTGGGAGTTAAAAGGAGTTCCGATAAGAATTGAAATAGGGCCAAAAGATATAGAACAAAATTCTGTTGTTTTTTCAAGGAGAGATGGTATCAACGGTAAAAATTCAATATCTATAAATGATGCATCCCAAAAATTAGGTGAAAATTTAGATGATGTACAAGCTAAATTATTAAAGACTTCAAAGAATTTTAGACAAAACAATACGATACATGTGGACAATAAAGCAGAATTAATTGATACATTAAATTCAACTCCAGGCTTTGTTACATGTTACTGGAGTGAAAATACATCAGATGAGATAGAAATTAAAGATTTAACTAAAGCTACGCTTAGGTGTTATCTTTTCGATAATGAAGACACTGGCAAAGCTGTAAATAATGAATTAGNAGAGGGAAAAAAAGCAATTTTTTCAAAAGCATATTAAAAAAGGCTTTAAATAAACTTTACTATTTGGTACAATACTTTAGAGACAATTTAACTATGTATAGTGGGTTTCAAACCCGCTTTTTTTATGAATGGAGGTTTATATGGTTTCTGAAAACGAAATCTTAAAAGCTTTCGATTTNTATCTAAGTGAAGAAAATCTTGAACTTTACGACCTTAACATAGTAAATTATCCTGATATCTCAAGAGTTGAAGTATTCATTGTAAGTGAAAATGAAATAGATATAGAGTTAACTTCAAGATTAAATAAACAATTTCAAAGGCTTCTTGAAAATATTGGTATTGAAAAAGGTTCATATGAAATGATTGTTTCAAGTCCAGGTATTGAAAGAAAGTTAAAAACAAATAGACATTTTGAGCTTGCTCTTGGTCAACTCGTAAAAATTAAATTATATGAGCCTATTGACCAACAATATGTTTTAGAGGGCTTAGTAGGATCTACTAGTGAAAAAAATGTCAACTTAATTATCAACTCAGTAGATGTAATAATAAATTTTTCTAATATCAAAAGCGCAAAAATTGAATACAAAAAATTTAAAGAAAAAGTAAAAGGATAAAGATGAAATTAGGTAATGAAAGTAAACAAGCAATTGAGTCATTAGCACTTGAAAAAGGTGTAGCTGTAGAAAGCATGTATGAAGCATTAGTATCAGCATTTAGATCTGCTTATATGCGGATACCAGGAGCTGCTGAAGAAGCGAGAGTTACATTAAACCCAGATTCTGGGGAAGTTCTTATTTATGCTCAAGAATTAGATAATGAAGGAAATGTTATTGAAGAATGGAAAGTTGAATTAGATGAAGATGAGTTTGGGAGAATTGCTGCACAATCATTTAAGCAAATGATGACTACAAAAATTAGAGATGCAAAACGTGCAACAGTTCTTGAAGCCTACATTGGCAGAGAAGGAGAGCTTGTCACTGGTATAGTAACTCAATTCGATCCAAGGTTTAATCAAACAATACTCGATCTTCAAGATGCCGAAGCTGTTATACCTGCTGGTGAAAGAGTGCCCTTTGAGAGATTAGAAAGAGGAAATAGAGTAAAAGCTTTAATCACCGAAGTTAGAGAAGATGCAAAAGGCGTGCCAATTATTGTAAGTAGAAGTAGAGCAGAATTTGTTCAAAGAATGCTTGAACTTGAAGTTCCTGAACTCACAGATGGAACAGTTGAATTAAGAGCGATAGCCCGAGAACCAGGAAGCCGAACTAAAATTGCAGTATTTTCTAACGACCCAAATGTAGACCCTAAAGGAGCTTGTGTCGGATCACGAGGTAACAGAGTTAGNCAAATTGTAAATGAGTTAAGAGGAGAAAAACTTGATGTTGTTGAATGGAGAGAAGATAAAGTTCGTTTTATAAAAGAAGCATTAGGACCTGCAGATATTGATGAAGTTGAGATTGATGAAGATTTAAAGTCTGCAAAAGTTGTTGTTAAAGATAGTCAATTGTCACTTGCTATAGGTAAAGAAGGCCAGAATGCAAGATTAGCGGCAAAATTAACAGGCTACAAAATTGATATAGAAGGTTTAGGTGATTCACCTCAAGAAGAATTAGAGGTGTCAGAAGAAGTAAAAAACGAGGAAGAATAAATGGCAAAAAAGCGAATTCATCAAATCGCTAAAGAATTAGATGTTGCTTCAGCTGATGTACTTTTTCATGCAAAAGAGTTAGGTTTTGAAGTTAAAACAGCTTCATCTGGTTTAACTGGTGAAGAGGAAGAGTTAGTTAAATTATCTTTATTTCCTGAAGTTGAAGAAAAGAAAGATGTAGTCGAAGACAAGAAAGATGAACCTGAAGAAGAAAACACTACAGCTGATGAAAATAAGCAAATTGACAAAAAACAAGATGACATTTCAATAGAAATTATTGAAATAACATCAAATTCATCACCCAAAAATCTAAGTGAGATTATAGATATTGATGCTACACAGATTGTTGCTGATCTGATGGGGCTGGGCATTATGAAAGCTATTGATACTCCTTTAGAAAATAGCGAAATTGAACAACTTCTAGAAAAATACAATTTAATTGCAGAATTCGTAGAACCTGTATCAATTCAAAGGGCAGACATAATCGAAATTGAAAAGTTTGAAGATGNNCCAGATAAATTAACACTAAGAGCTCCGATAATTACTGTAATGGGACATGTCGATCATGGTAAAACTAGTTTGTTGGATTATATTAGAAATGAAAAGGTTGCTGATGGTGAGGCTGGAGGAATAACTCAACATGTAGGAGCATACAAAGTTGAGTCAGGTGAAACGGGAGTTACTTTTATAGATACTCCTGGACACGAAGCTTTTACTCAAATGCGTGCAAGAGGAGCAAACGTTACAGATATTGTGGTTTTAGTGGTTGCCGCAGATGATGGTGTTATGCCCCAAACAATAGAAGCAATAAATCATTCTANGGCAGCAGAAGTACCTATAGTTGTTGCAATAAACAAATGTGATTTACCNGAAGCTAACCCATCTTTAATAAAGGCAGATCTTACAAAATATGGTGTGATAACTGAAGATTTGGGTGGAGATGTTCCAGCCGTTGAAGTATCAGCATTAAAGGGAACCGGTATTGATGACTTACTTGAGACACTATCACTAGTAGCTGAAATCGAAGAACTAAAGTCAAACTTTAATACTCAAGCCTCTGGTTATATTGTCGAATCAAGAATGGAAGTTGGGAGAGGAAATGTAGCTACAGTCATCGTAACTAGAGGAACACTTAAGCAAGGAGATTTTCTTTATGCTGGNCAAGCATTTTGNAGAGTAAAGTCAATGTTTGACCACAATAACAAAACTCATAAAAGTATTGTTCCAGGTTCCCCAATTGACATAATTGGATGGGATGAATCTCCGACTGCAGGCGATCAGTTTATAGTTGAAAAAAATCAGAAAATTGCAAAATCAAAAGCTGAAGAAAATAAAAATAAACTTAAACTGCACGAAGATTCTTCATTTTCTGTTGAGTCAAGAATGTCAGATATGATGAAGCTTCTTCAAGAAGGAGAATTAAACACGGTCAATGTAATCTTGAAAGCAGATACTAACGGTTCTGTTGAGGCTATCAAAGACGGAATAACAAAATTAGCAACCGATGATGTTAATATACAAATCGTCCATTCAGCTGTTGGTGGAGTTGTATTATCAGATGTAGATTTAGCCGGTGCAACAAATTCATTAATAATTGGTTTTAATGTAAGACCAGATAGTCAATCTAGAAATATGGCACAAAGCAAAGGAATTGATATTAGAACATATAACATAATTTATGAACTTTTAGATGATGTTGCAGAAGCTGTATTAGGTGAAATGACCATTAAAACAGAAGAGGCTGTTATTGGAATGGTCGATGTTAAGACAACATTTAGAGCACCAAAAGTAGGCGTGGTCGCCGGATCTATCGTTACTGAGGGTAAGGTTGAGATTGATGCAAAGGCCAGATTATTACGTGGTGGAGTTGTGATTTATGAAGGTTCTGTTGTTTCTTTAAGAAGATTTAAAGATAATGTAGAGGTAGTCAACGAAGGATTAGAATGTGGTATTGGCCTAACAGATTATAAAGACATTAAAGAGGGAGATACCATCGAAATACTTGGCGAAGTTGAGGTATAAAAAAACAAAATGAGTGAGCAAACGCGAGGAGGACGAATAAATAGAATCAACCCGCTTATTCATCAAATTATTTCAAATGCATTACTTAGAAATTCAGATCCACTTCTTAACAAGGCAACAGTTACTCATGTCTCGACTTCTCCTGATTTAAAGAAATGTATTGTCTTCGTATCAACATTAGAGTCAAATGAGGGTAGTTTAAAAATATCTTTAGAAAAAAACAGAAATAAAGTCCAAAGAATCCTTAGTAAAGAAATGACAACTAGAAATGTTCCAAAAATAATATTTGAAATAGACAATACACTTAACAATGTTTCAAGGATTAATGAATTAATAGAAAAGGTAAATAAAGATTGAGTGAATTATTTTTAAATCTAGAAAATAAAAAAATACTTATAACTGGTCACGTTAATCCAGATGGAGATGCGCTTGGTTCAGCATTAGCGTATAAAATCATCCTGAATGAATTAGGTATAGAATCTGATGTTTGTTTTGATATAAAGGGGTCATTACCTTCAAACTTAAATCATCTTCCTTTTGATCTCATTGATGACACCGTAGCTAACCAATATGACAAAGTCTTTGTATTTGATTGTGGAAATTCTGATAGATTGGGAAAGTATGAATATTTAGCAAGTGAAGCTAAAGAAGTTGTTGTAGTCGACCACCATATCAATCCAACATTTGGTGACATTAAAATTATCGACCCTACTGCAGCAAGCACAACGCAGGTTCTGTTCAGAGAAATAAAAAAATATGGATATGAGATATCTAAAGAAATTGCTAATTGCCTTATGACAGGGCTTGTTACTGATACAGGAAGATTCCAATATTCTAATACAGATTCTGAGGTTTTTAATATCGCTTCAGAATTGATGTTGGCTGGAGCAGAGTTAACAAAAATAAGCGAAAATATTTATGGCTCAATTGAAATGAATGGCNTAAAAATGCAAAGCTTGATAATTGATCGTATAGAATTAGATAAAGAANTAGCTCTTGTAACCTCATTCGTTCTTCAAGAAGATTATAAAAGGTTTGGAGTAAAAGAGTCAGAAGTTGACTTCTTAATTGATGTAATTCGATTAGTCAAAGAATCAAATGTAGCATTACTTGTTAAAGAACAAATTGATGGAACTTTTAAAGGCAGTTTGAGATCAAGAAATGATATTGATGTACAATTAGTTGCTTCAGAATTTGGTGGTGGTGGTCATAAGGCTGCATCTGGTTTTTCTTCTAGTGAAAGTTTTGAAAAGATTAAATTAAGAGTGAAGAAATCAATTGAATCTCANTTCTAACTTCTATCTAGTANATAAACCTAAAACTTGGACTTCTCAAGATCTCTGTACAAAAATTAAAAAAACTTANAAATTTANAAAGGTTGGTCATTCAGGCACTCTTGATCCNAATGCGGAAGGTTTAATGCTNATAGCAACTAATGGTTTTACNAAACTTTTTGANTATATTGAAAACTCTGACAAGACATACAAAGTAAAAGCTTTGATTGGATATTCATCTCCCACNNTAGATATAGACTCNGAATTTAAGAAAATTAGAGATATNGATGTTTCTTCANACNAAAAAGAAATTGAATCCTTTCTAGTTGATATTCTTGGAAGTTCTACTCAAACTCCTCCAATATTCTCTGCAATTAAAGTAAAAGGGAAAAGATTGTATAAATATGCAAGACAAAATAAAGAAGTAGATATCCCAAAAAGAACAATCCATGTAAAAGATACTCAACTTCTAAGCACAGTGGGTTCTGAAATTGAATTCTTAATCACAGTTAGTAAAGGAACATATATTAGAAGTATTGTTTATGATTTAGGAAAACACCTTGACACTGAAGCAATTGTTAAAGAATTGGTAAGAACTAAAGTTGGAAACAATGACATAAATGATCCGGAAGTTGTTATGAACGTTGAATTACTCGATCAGGATTACGTAATGAAACCCATAAATTGGGAGTCATTATTGGNTCTTCCTTTTATAGATTTAGACAAAGAAAGTAATTTATTAATAAAAAATGGCCAATTTTTATCAAATGATTTATTTGAAGAAAAAACAAAACACATAGTCACTATTGAAAATGAAATTAAAGCTATTTACGAACCATTTAACGATAAATATTTCAAACCAGATAAAGTGATAATATGAAAACTTATAGAAGTTTTGGTAAAGATGATTCGATTGAATCTTTAGTTGATGCAACATGTATTGGAGCTTTTGATGGCGTACATAAAGGTCATGTAGAGTTAATTAAAAAAACAAGAGAAATAAGTGAAAATTTTCAAATTGTAACGTTTAACGTAATACCTAAAATTTATTTTGATAAACAACTTAAACCATTATTAAGCAGTAAACAAAGATCAGATATATTTAAAAAATATGATCCAGTAAATCTTGTTTATTTAAAATTTGAAGAAATTAATCAAATTTCACCAACAGAATTTCTTAATCTATTAAAACATAATCTCAAAACACAAAAAATTGTAGTTGGTAGAGATTTTAAATTTGGTAAAAATAGAAAAGGCGATATACGTACTTTAAAAAATTTTTTTGGAAGCGATAACGTAATAATAATTGATGATTTTTATGTCAAAAACGATAAAGTTTCATCTACAAAAATTAGAAACTATTTGAATGAAGGAAATATAGAAAAAGTAAATCTCCTTCTCGGAAGAGAATATGAAATTTCAGGCAAAGTAGTAAAGGGTCTTAGATTAGGATCAAAATTAGGATTTCCAACTGCGAATATAAAATTTAAACATGATTTTTATTATCCAAAACTAGGTGTGTATGAAATAGAGTGTGAGTTGAATAATGAAATACACAAAGGTATTACAAATATTGGCTATACACCAACAGTAGCTGACAGAAAGGTATTAAAAGTAGAAGCTCATTTATTTAATTTTGACAGAGATATTTATGGTAAAGAAATTAAAATTCGATTGAAAAGCTTTATCAGAGATGAGATAAAATTCGATTCTTTAGATGATCTCCTAAACCAAATTAAAAAAGATATTGATTCAATAAAGAATAAGTAATTATCTTCACTTTAGATATATTGACTACTATTATTATCACGAATGAAAACAAAGCAAGACATTATAAAAGAATACGGTAAATCAGAAACTGATACTGGTTCTACAGAAGTTCAAGTTGCTTTGTTAAGTAGTAGAATTGACCACTTAACTGAACACTTGAAAACACATAAGAAAGACCACCATACAAGAAGAGGTCTTTTAATGTTAGTTGGAAAAAGAAAAAGACTTCTGCAGTATTTGCAAAACCAGGATGTTCAAAGATATCGTGATATTATAGAGAAACTTGGCTTAAGAAGATAAAAAATAGACCTTGCGTTGTTAATTGAGAGCTTTTGTCGAAAGCTGACAATTAATAACCTTGGTCACTGAAAGAGGTTATATGTCGATAGATAATGTAAAAGTAAGTATTGGAAATTCGGAAATTGGATTTGAAACAGGAAAATTAGCTCTACAAGCTCCTGGTTCTGTTGTGGTTACATCAGGAGATACCAACGTATTAGTAACAACTGTTGCTAACAAATCAGTTAGGGATGGTATAGACTTCTTTCCCTTAACTGTTGATGTTGAGGAGAGAATGTACTCCGCGGGAAAAATTCCTGGAGGATTTTTTAGAAGAGAAGGTAGACAAACAGAAAAAGCTATTTTGGCATGCCGTCTAATTGATAGACCACTAAGACCATCCTTTAAAGATGGATTTAGATGCGAAACTCAAATTATTGCAACTGTTTTGAGCGTTGATAATGAAAATGAATATGATATCTTGGCTCTTAATGCGGCATCACTTGGTTTACAACTAGCAGGTGTACCGCTCGAATCAGCTGTTGGTGCTGTAAGGATGTCATTAATTAATGACAATTGGGTAGTTCAAGCAACAAATTCAGAGTTAGTAGATTCTGTATTCGATATGGTTGTTGCAGGAAGTCTAAATAGTAGTGGTGAAGTAGATATCGTTATGGTTGAAGCTGGAGCTACTGATAATGCATTCGAAAAAATAGAGGAGGGAAGTACTGCGCCTTCAGAAAGCATTGTCGCAGATGGAATTGATGCTTCAAAAGAATACATTGCAAAATTAATAGAGGCACAAAAAAACCTAGTTTCCAAAAGAGAAATTCCTCAAATTGAATGGCCAATAATTGAAGATTATTCTGATGAATTAAAAAATCAAATTAATGATGAGTTTGGACCTGAAATCGAAGTTGCCATGGCTCTTACAGACAGAACTGAAAGAAGTGAAAAACAGAGTGAACTCGAGGAAAA
>JGI24820J26691_1000006_pt1 | contig 45770 bp, 38 predicted proteins | sample METZYME_5_50m_FD_26691 | JGI IMG/M metagenome (IMG submission 26691) | reverse complement strand
TATGAAATCAATATTCATGAAGAATTAAATCAAATAGATTCAAGCACTCTAATATTTTCTCAGGTGGCATGTCATTTAGCGAAAGGTGGCAAGCCAGAACTTGTCGGAAAAGAAATAAATAAAATCAAGCTTGTAAAAAACCTTAAACCTTTTATTAACGAAGACTTATCTCAAATTGTTTCGAGTGTTATCTATATTGATAATTTTGGGAATGTTGTAACAAATCTCAAAAAGGATGTATTTGAAAAAATTCAAAAAGGGAGAACTTTTGAGATTTCGGTTAGAAACTATAAGTTTAAAGATATATATAAAAAGTATAGTGACATAGTAAATTTTGAAACGGCGATAAATGAAAGAAATGATGAAGGTAAGGGATTAGTTGTTTTTAACTCAAACGATCTTCTCCAAATATCGATATACAGAAGCAATCCACAGAATGTTGGTACAGCTTCATCTCTAATGGGGCTAAAAATATATGACTCTGTTACCATTTCATTTAATTAATTCATTGTTGTTAATAAGTTTATTTAAGAATAATTTATCAATATGATATATTTGTTAATAATTACTAATCATTACCTATGAAATTTATTGTTTCAAGTAACACACTTCTAAAGAAACTTCAAATGCTTGGGGGTGTGATAAATACCTCAAATACAATCCCAGTACTAGACCATTTTTTGTTTGATTTAGATGGTTCTAAATTAAAAATTACCTCGAGCGATCTTGAAACTACGATGATTTCTTCTATTGAAGTAGATAGCTCAAGCAAAGGTTCTGTGGCAATACCTTCAAAACTATTAATTGATACATTAAAAACATTTCCCGAACAACCACTTACTTTTACTGTGGAAGATAATAATACTGTTGAAATAAGTTCAAACCATGGAAAATATGCCCTAGCCTATACTGAGGGCGATCAATTTCCAAAAACCATTTCTCTTGAAAACCCTTCAAATACTAAAATTTCAAGTATGGTTTTAGCTAAGGCGATTAATTCAACAATATTTGCCTCAGGAAATGATGACTTAAGACCTGTTATGAGTGGTGTTTTTTTTCAGTTAAGTTCTGATAATCTAACTTTTGTTGCAACTGATGCCCACAAGTTGGTTAAATACAAAAGAAATGATTTAAAGGCAACCACGCTAGCAGAATTTATAATGCCAAAAAAACCTTTAAATCTATTAAAAAATATTATAGACTCTGATCAGGAGGTGACTATTGAATACAACAATTCAAATGCTAAATTCGAAATGGATGGCTTAACAGTAATATGTAGATTAATTGATGGGCAGTACCCCAACTATGAAGCAGTTATTCCTACAGAAAATCCAAATGTTTTAACAATTGATAGATCACTACTACTCAGCTCACTCAAAAGAGTATCAATTTTTTCAAACAAAACTACTCACCAGGTAAGACTTAAAATTGCAGGTGCTGAATTAAATATTTCTGCAGAGGATGTTGATTTTAGCAATAAAGCTGAAGAAAGATTGACTTGCGATTATAAAGGAGAAGATATTGAAATAGGTTTTAACTCTCGATTCTTAATTGAAATGACTAATAATTTAGATTGTAAGGAAGTTAAATTGGAAATGAGCCTTCCCAACAGAGCTGGAATTCTTAAACCTATGGATGGGTATTCAGACGATGAAGAGCTCATAATGCTGGTAATGCCGGTAATGCTTAACAACTAAACTATTTTTTAAAAACTACCAGCTTAGCTTTATAACCAGTTGAAATCAACCATTTTTTATTTGATAGCTGTTTTCCAAATTCATCTTGTACAATTAATTGGGCTGTNTTAGGACTTGACTCTCCCTCATTTAGAGCTATAAAATCAATGTTATTATAACCATCCTCTAAATCTACATCTACCACGTAATAAACCGAACTCAATAAAATATTTGGGTGTATCACAGCTCCGTTTATCATTAGTCGAATTCTATCACCATCCACATATTCATGGTCTCTGCATTTGATAATAATATACTGGGATTCTGTCTCTAAATCACCTAGATAAAAATCTTTACTAAACTTAGATTTATTAGCTCCTCCCTCGTTAAATGTTTGACGAATTTTCCATGTTGGCGTAACTAGATCAGTTTTATTTGTAATATCAATTTCTTTTTCGTTGGACTTTATATCAAAATCTAAATTATAATCAAAAAAACTTTTTGGTTGTTTATTGGTGAGACCAATTGGTTGAATTCTGTTAAGATTGAAGCTCTCATTATTTATATTGTTTGTATCTAATGATTTTATTTTCAGTGACTTAATTGCTATTTCCTGAGCAAATGAATTTACATGAATAAATAATAGAATAATGAATATTTTACAATACTTCATATGCATTAAAATTAGCTCTTACAAAGATATTTAAAATGATTGTCAGATTTTAAAATATTAGACTTATCTTAACGGTGTTCTAGAAAAACTAACTAAATATTTTCATTGGAAACATTTGAATTATTAGGATTTTTTGGTGCTTTTTTGGTTGGCCTTATTTTAGGATTAATCGGAAGTGGTGGATCTATTCTTTCTGTACCTATTCTTGTTTATTTATTTGGTATTAACCCGGTTACTGCTACAGCGTACTCATTATTCATTGTTGGCACAACATCGTTAATTGGTTCCATCAAAAACTTTATGGATAAACTTATTAATTACTCCTCAACAATTCTTTTTTCATTTTCAGCTGTTATAACGGTTTATGTAACAAGAAAATATTTGATTCACTTAATTCCAGAGACAATAATCAATTCCGAATCAATATTTTTAAGCAAGAATCAATTAATTATGTTGCTATTCGCTTTATTAATGCTTGTTGCAGGTTTTTTGATGATTAAAAGGACACCAAAAACAATAGTAGGATTAAAACAAACTAAAACAATTGCACCTAATAAGCTGTTAATATTTGCTGAGGGCTCTTTGATAGGGTTTTTAACAGGTTTAATTGGGGCTGGAGGTGGTTTTATTATTATACCAATTCTTGTGATTCTTTCTGATCTAAGAATGAAAGCTGCGATTGCAACATCTTTGGCTATTATTTCATTGAAATCTCTTGTTGGATTTATCGGGGATGTTCAAAATCTAGAGATTGATTGGGTATTTCTTATTNTATTTACCTTAATTTCTGTAATTGGTATTTTTATTGGACAAATATTTTCCCAAAAAGTACCAGAAAGTAAATTGAAGTTTGTTTTTGGTTTATTTGTTATTGTGATAGGAGCTAGTATACTTATTATAGAATTTACTTAGTCTTCTTTCCAAAAAAATATCCCAAGGGAAAAATTAAAAAAAGAGCATATACTTTAAATATTAGCCCAACGATTGGAATGATTATCATTAAGAAAATCCAAAAAGTTTTNTTCTTCAGCAAAGCTTAGTCTCTTTTTATTGCCATACACTCNATTTCCAGTTTAGCCCCTAAAGCTAATCCACTTCCTGCAAATGCACTTCTAGCAGGTAATTTNTCAGAGTTAAAAAATTTCTTGTACTCCTGACTCATTAGTGGCCAATCCTTAATATCCGAAAGCATACAAGTACATTTAAATACATCATCCATTGAGCCACCCATTTTCTCTATCTTATTTTTGATATTTGTAAGTGTTTGTCTGGTTTCTTGGACAATACCACCATCAATTAATGAGCCGTCAGGTAATGTGCCAATTTCACCTGAAAGATATATTATACCATTAACTATTGTAGCCTCTGAAAATGGATACCCCCTATCGATGTTTTCCTGAGAATTTATGAATTCAATTGATACAGGATTTTTTAATGAATTTTCATTAAAATCAACATTATCAACTTTTGANAAGCAAGAATTAAATAAAAAAATAATTANTAGTATCTGGNAATTAACCTTCATGATTTTCAAATTTAGAATTATTGAATATAAGGAATCCGAAAATTAGTAACCCGATTAATGAAACTATCGTGTTAATGATTCCTGAACTACTTAATACGATATAGTCTGAAACTGCCTCGAATAAAATTAAAGCCGCAAAAACCCCATTTCTCTGTTCAAAAAAAAGAGCAGAAACTCGTTTATAGTAGGTAGCTAGACCAAACCAAATTGGTGGGATTATACATATAATAAATATAAAAACCCACCCAATAGTAAACGAATTCATAAAATCATTCATATAGAATTCTGGGTTTTCAGCGATTTTCTGAGCTAATTCATCTCCAAAAGATTGAATCAGAATTTGATTTTCCATGGATGAATCTGAAATATCAAAATCACCAAGTGACATAAAATAAGTNGTCCACTTTGAAATTAAAGCTATAAAGACAGGAAAAATCAAAACCACAGTGAAAAGTATTCTCAAAAAGAAAATTTTGCCACTAATCGTACCCGAAAAGGAAAAGAATTTTTTCATTTTAGTTTATTTAGGAGAACCTAAATTAACTAAAAATTTTAAAAAAAAGAGATGGAGTATTTTTAACGTATTCTTTATAGGAGTCTAAATGTCCCCATTTTTTTTCTGCTTGATTCTCTAAGAGTCTAATTCCTGAAATATAAACAAGTAATATGTATACAAATAATGGAGAAATTAGTGTTAGATATTGTAATCCCTGTAAAGATGAAACTGACATTATTGCTATGCCTGACCATAACAAAATTTCACCGAGATAATTAGGATGTCTCGATAAAGACCATAAGCCAGTTGTAATAAATTTATCTTTATTTTTTGGTTCTCTTCTAAATACTGTTTTTTGTTGATCAGCAACTATCTCGATCACTAGCCCAAGAACATAAATTACTAAACCAACAAAGAAGAGATTATTCATTATGACACCAGTATAGGAAGACAAAGCCGTTAAAACACACAATAAACACATAGAAACCCACATGCCCTGCAAAGTCCATGTCATTAAAAATCTTGTAAAGTTTGGCTTAATTGTCCTGAATCTTCTATCTTCTCCAGCTTTATGAATTCTTAGGAATAGAAACGAGCCTAATCTGATTGCCCAAACAGCTATACATCCAACAATTATGTAGTCCGATAAACGAGTTGAACCTGTAACATGCAATGTATATAATATAGCTGTCAAATATGTTAAACTTCCGAAAAGATCAAAAAACTTTTCAGTCTGAAAAATAAATGCCGGTACAAAACTTATCCATTGAATTAAAAAAATTAAAAAAATTAAATTTTTCACTAATGGCAGGTCTGTTAAAAGGGCTATTTGAAATGGGATGTAAAATGCTATTACAGATGATAATAAATTAAATATATGGTTCTTCATTTTGTTAATATATAAATTAAAAAAAGCAATAAGTATACCAGTAGATAAAGCCTATATTGATTTCTCACCTTAATGTAATCATTGTTTCCAGGAAAAATATTAAAAAAAAGGCCCTTCAATTCTTTTATGAATAATGGCTTAATATTAATTTTCCAATCATCCGTTTGGTATACTATCTTTCTAAATTTACTTCTAAAAAAGGTGCTTGGAATCCCCCAAACTAGCAATAAAACAAATATGTATTTTGAAATCATTATCTGGATCTAAAAAATTTTGTGACTATTGTTTAACAATTTTATATGTTGATATTGCAGAAGACTGAATATTTTTTAGTTTAAACACATAAGTACCCTTATCCAATGATTGTATATTAATTGAGTTACCAATAGTTGTTAATACGTTCTTACCAATTGAGTCAAAAACATCGATTTTATACTTCTTTGAGCTATTAAGTTTAACAATCCCATTTGAAGGATTTGGGAATAATTTAACCATTTGATCCTCATTATCACCATCCAGCGATAAATAATTATCAAACATATCTTGTAAAATATTAATGGGCTCAACTCCCGGTTGTTGTGATCCAACATTCAGTTCTAAAGAAGGTTGACCCAATGCATCATCAGGTTGATATACAATAAGAAATGCTGTGGCTGATGAAGTTCCTTCATCAAGACATCTACTGTCTGCGCCAGCAAAATTTGCTCCTTGCATTGCACTCATAAGCTTTTCAGCCAAACTACCTTCAGTACTATTGAAGTTATTTTCCATATTATCAATTACGGATTGATCAAGTAATATGTTTCCTTGGATACTGTAAGTTTCACCTTGCCTATCTTCTTTATAATTGTCAGCAAAAGTTCCGGTGTAGCCAGCTGTTCTTACATCTCCATTTTCATCAAAATCTACTATTCCATATTGTCTGTAATAAAATGAAAGCGCATTACATTGGTCATTTTCAACTAACCAATCTATAATTTCATTAGGTGATAAACCGTTATTCATTTGATCTATTCCATTTTGTAGGTTAATATTTGGAACACAAACATATGCTTGAGATAAAATACCACCTTTACCAGGGATAATACTTGAAATGATGTCTATAATTCCATCATTTTGATTGAATAAACATGTTGCACCAGCTGCTCCTACTTCACCGGTATTAGGGTCAACAGCAATTATAGAAAATGTATCCTGTGAAAAAGATTGAAAAGAAAATAATAATAGTAAAGTAAAAACTATAGATCTCATATGGCATATTTTATGATTACAAATATCAAACTTTATTCCATTAATAAAAATAAGTATGCTTAAAATAGCGCATGATGTTCTTTATAATCATCCTTTAAAGGAAAATCATAGATTTCCAATGATTAAATATGAACTTATCCCTGAACAACTGATAATGGAGAACACCTGTGTAGAAAATAATTTTTTTAAGCCAGGATTAATTCTTGATAAAAATATTCTTCTAACTCATGATAAAATTTATTATGATAAATTAAAAAATCAACAACTAGATAAAAAAGAAATTAGAGCAATAGGATTTCCGATGTCTGAGAAATTAATTGAGAGAGAAAAAATGATTGTTCAGGGTACTATTGAAAGTGCATTGTATTCAATTGAACACGGAATATCAATGAATATAGCTGGAGGTACACATCATGCTTTTACAAATCGTGCAGAGGCCTTCTGTATATTAAATGATCAAGCAATAGCTGCAAACTTTTTAATTAATTATGATCACTGTAAGAGAATATTAATACTAGATTTGGATGTTCATCAAGGAAATGGAACAGCTGAGATATTCAGAGATAATAAAAATGTTTTTACAGTTTCTTTTCACGGAGAAAAAAACTATCCCTTTAGAAAAGAAAAAAGTGATTATGATTATGGTTTTAGCGATGGAACATCTGATATAGAATACTTAGATAAAATCTGTTATGAAATTCCAAGACTTATAGAAAATTTCGAACCTGATTTTATTTTTTACTTATCAGGTGTAGATATAATTGAAAATGATAAACTAGGAAGATTATCTGTTTCAATAAAAGGCTGTAAAGAAAGAGATAAATATGTACTGAATTATTGTAAATCCAACAGCATCCCAATACAGGTTAGTATGGGTGGTGGTTATTCTCCAGTATTGAAAGATATTATTGAGGCACATGCCAACACATTCAGATTAGCACAAGAAATTTATTTTTAATTACTTTCCAATACAAAACTTAGAAAATATATTTCCTAGTATCTCATCATTTGAAATCTCACCTGTAAGCTCACCTAAATAGTAAATAGCCTGTTTGATGTCAATTGCTAGCAAATCAGACGAAATTTGATTGGCAATTGAAAGTTTAACTTTATGGATTTCCTCAAAAGTTTTGTTTAATAAATCATAATGTCTTGAATTTGAGATTGTTGAATTATTAATCTGATTGGTCAGATTTTTAATGTAATCACTGATTTCATCTTTTAAAGATTGAATATTCGTTTTATTTTTAGCACTGATTTCAATAGGATTAAATTTTTGTAGGTCAACTATAGATGTTTCGGCCTTAATATCTTTTTTATTAAGAATTGTAATCAACTTAGTTTTTGGAAATTTATCCTGAATACCACCAAGATATTTTATATAATAATCTAGTTTAGCTTTATCTAAGATTGAATAATCAATAATGAAAATAATTATTTCTGATTCCCCCATTTTTTTAAATGTCCTTTCAATTCCAATACTCTCAATTTCATCATCAGTTGATCTTATTCCAGCTGTATCAATAAATCTACAATTAACCCCGTTTATATTTATTTGATCCTCAATTGTATCTCTAGTTGTACCGGCAATCGAACTTACAATTGCACGATCTTCATTTAATAATGTATTTAACAATGTAGATTTACCTGTATTAGGCTCTCCAACAATAGCAATAGGAAGGCCATTTTTAATAACATTTCCGGTTTTAAAAGAATCAATCAATTTTTTTAGATTTAAAACTATCTTATCTAGTAATTTATTTAACTCCTTCATATTAGCAAACTCCACATCTTCCTGAGAAAAATCAAGTTCTAATTCAATTAAAGAAGCAAAGTTTACCAACTCAGTTCTTAAATCATTTATATCTTTTTTGAAACCACCCCTCATCTGATTCATGGCTAACCTATGCGAGGCTTCGGAATTGCTTGAAATTAAATCTGCAACTGACTCGGCCTGACCCAAATCCATTTTTCCATTTAAAAAAGAACGCATGGTAAACTCACCTGGCTTAGCAACTCTGCAATCAAACTTTAATAGAAGTTGTATAATAGATTCCTGAATAAAAGTGCTTCCGTGACAGGAAATTTCAACTAAATCTTCACCCGTGTATGATTTAGGGTTTTTAAAAACGGTAATTAAAACCTTATCAATTGTTATGTCATTGTCAATTATGTAACCTAACTGAACCTTGTTGGGTTCCTGATCAATAAGCTTTATATTTTCAGCTCCGTGAAATATGTTATTTACAATTGAAATGCTTTCAGGACCAGAAATTCTAATTAAAGAAATAGCACCCACTCCAGATGGTGTTGCTAGTGCTAATATGTTATCGTTTTTTACCAATTGCTTTTAGATTTAATATAAAAATATATAATAGGTATCAATAAAATGAAAACAGTAAATAAATTTGCTACGACTGTTAAAGGAGATATTAAAATTGTACTAAAAAACCCTGCAATAGCTCCACCTAAATGAGCTTCATGACCTATATTATCATTAAATCTATTCATAGAATAAATCGAATAGAATAAATAACCTAAACCAAATATATAGCCTGGCATAGGAATAATAAAGAAAAATAATGTCATGTCTGGATTTAAAAGAATAGCTGAATACACTATACCCATAACAGCTCCACTTGCACCTACTGCACTATAATTTAGTTTATTTGAATTAATTCTATATGTTAGCCAGTTTCCAAAAATTAGGCTTATCAAATAAATAATTAAAAAACTTAACTCACCTACTCTGAAAATTACTGCATCGGTAAAAAAGAAAAGGGTAAACATATTTACAAATAAATGAGTAGAGTCAACATGTAAAAAGCCTGATGAGATGTATCTAATTTTTTCACCTTTTTTAATTTGATTTGGGCTGAATTTATATTTATTAAAAAAAACTCTGTCCCTAAAGCCTTTATATGAGAGATATACATTCAGTCCGACAATTAGAATTAAAACAGAGTTCACAGAAAATTATTTAAATGATGTCAAATATAACATATATTTGCCTCAAAGGATTTAAATGAATCTAGTTGTATACATCTTAGCCTACCCTTTTATATGGTTCATATCCAGATTAAATTTCAAATTGATATATTTAATTTCTGATATTCTTTACTATGTTCTTTATTATATATTTTCTTACCGAAAAAAAGTCGTCAGAGAAAATCTAAAATTAGCTTTTCCAGAAATGTCTGATAAACAAAGACTAACAATTGAGAAAAAAAATTTCAGAAATTTAACAGATATTTTTTTAGAGACCTTTAAATCAATTAACATCAAAGAAGATGAACTAAAAAAAAGATTCACTTTTAAAAACCCTGAAGTNCTTGAAAAAATTTATGATAATAANCAAGATGTTATTGTAATGTGTAGTCACTATTGTAGTTGGGAATGGGTTTTTGTAATTGATAGAGTTACTAGGTTTAAAATCAATGCAATTTACAAGGAACTTTCTAATAAATATTTTGACCAATGGACAAAAAAAAGAAGAAGTCAATATGGTGCAAATATGATAAAAACAAAAGATACATTTAGAGAAATAAGTCGCATTTCTAAATTAAATGAATTAAATTTTTACGGATTTGCGTCTGATCAGTCTCCTAAAAAGAGTAAGGCCTTGTATTGGGGTAATTTTTTAAACAACTANGTACCAATTCACACCGGTGCAGAATTTATTGCAAAAAAATACAANATGGCTATAGTATTTATGGATGTACAAAAAATTAAAAGAGGATATTATGATGCTTCATTTTCGATAATCTGTGAAAATCCAAAAAATTTTAAAAACTTTGAATTGACCGAAAAGTATATCANAATTGTCGAAAAGCAAATAATAAATCGTCCGGAGTATTACACTTGGACNCACAAACGATTTAAACATAGAAAAAAGCCACCTAACTAAATAACTTTATTTCTTTAATAAAATTTGATGACAATTCATCTGCANTCTGTTGGGATTTAGCCTCTGAATAAACTCTTACAATNGGTTCAGTATTACTTTTTCTCAGCTGAACCCATGANTCTTGGAAATCAATTTTTAAACCATCTTCAGTGTTTATCTGCTCATTTGAATACTTGATTTTAATCTGNTCCAGCACATAATCAACATCTAACCCCTTTTCCAATTTGACTTTTTCTTTAGACATAAAATAATTAGGGTAAGTCTTTCTTAGTTCTGAACATGTAATTTTTTGCTTGGATAAATAAGTTAAAAACAAAGCAATACCAACCAATGCGTCACGNCCATANTGAAGTTCTGGTAAAATAATACCTCCGTTACCCTCTCCACCAATTACTGCATTTTTTTTCTTCATCATTTCAACAACATTAACCTCACCAACTGCGCTAAAATAGTGTTTACATCCATTCATTTCGGTTATATCTTTAAGTGCTCTTGAGGAGCTCAAATTACTAACAGTATTTCCTGGATTTTTTTTAAGAAAGTAATCGGCACATGCAACTAAAGTATATTCCTCTCCAAAAACATCACCATTTTCAGAAACAAAAGCTAGTCTATCAACATCAGGGTCAACCACAATTCCTAAATCTGCCTTTTCTTTCAAAACCATTTCAGTTAATTCCTTTAGATTCTCTTTTAAGGGCTCAGGATTATGAGGAAATTCACCATTGGGTTCACAGAAAAGTTCAATCACTTGTACCCCAAGTTTTTTCAGTAAGTTTGGCACGGCTATCCCTCCGGTTGAATTGACTGCATCAACTACAACCTTTAGATTACTATTTTTAACTAAATCAACTTCAACAGCAGGTAGACTAGTAATTAAATCGGTATGTATATCTATGTACTTGTTAGTGAATTCAACCTTACCGATATTTTTATTAAGTTCTTCTGACGGATTTGAATTAGCAATTTCAAGTAGTTTCTCACCGTCCTTTGCACTTATAAACTCGCCTTTTTTATTTAATAACTTTAGAGCATTCCAGTTTTTTGGATTATGACTCGCTGTAATTATAATACCAGCATCTGCTCCCTCCAAGGGCACAGCAATTTCCACAGTTGGTGTTGTCGATAACCCCAAACAAACTACATTTATCCCCATTTTTGTCAAGGTTTCGAGAACCAAATCTTCTACCATTTTACCNGAAATTCTAGCATCTCTTCCAACAACAATTTTGCTATTAACAATTCTTCCCTCAGACAATAGCCACAAAACAAATGACTTTGTGTAAAGAATTATATCATCTTTGGTTAGATCCTCTCCTTTCCTGTTCCCAATAGTTCCACGAATTCCTGAAATAGATTTTATAAGTGGCATTATAATTGTTTTTTGCAAATATACTTTTAATTATACTAGTGTAAAAAATTGAATTTGTAAATTCATACAAAATATCAAAATTGAAATATTCAATTAAATACTTCGCCCTTTTTTTAATTATTTTTTCATGCAGCAAAGTTGATGAAGGTGTAGTTTCAGAAAATGCTATGGTTGTTTCTGCAAGAGAGGAGGCTAGTAAAATCGGAATTAAGATTCTTAAAAAAGGCGGNAACGCTTTTGATGCAATGATGGCTACTGAGTTAGCATTAGCAGTTTCATATCCTTCAGCTGGAAATATTGGTGGTGGCGGCTTCATGGTTTACAGGATGTCTGATGGCACAATTGGTGCCCTGGACTACAGAGAAAGAGCACCTATTAAGTCATCCCGGGATATGTACCTTGATGATAATGGTAACATTATTGAAGGTCTAAGTATGATTGGAGCCTTATCGATTGGGGTTCCCGGTACAATTGCCGGAATTTTTGAAGCTCATGAAAAGTTTGGCAAGTTAGAAATTGAAGAAATAATTAGTCCAGTAATTGATTTAGCTAAAAATGGCTTTGTTATAACAGAAAATCAGCAAATGAGAATAAATGAAAATCGAAAATATTTTCAGCTTGCAAATAAGTCCAAAATATTGTTTGATGATAACTTCAAAAAAAATGATACTATAAGAAATCACAAACTTGCTGCGACACTAGAAAGAATAATGGTAAATGGTAAAAATGAATTTTATCATGGGGAGACTGCAAAAAAATTGGTTGAATTCATTAATCAAAATGGTGGAATTATATCCTTAGAAGATCTTAAAATTTATAAGCCTATTTGGAGAGATCCAATCACATTTAACTATGATGGCTTAAAAATAATTTCAATGTCACCTCCCTCTAGTGGAGGAATTTGTATAAATCAAATCATGACAATGATTGAACCATATAATTTGAAATCTTTTGGCCATAATTCAATTAATTACATAAAGCTACTAGTTGAAGCTGAAAGAAGATCATTTGCTGACAGAAGTCATTTTTTGGGTGATCCTGATTTTATTTCAATTCCGACCAAAATGCTGACTAACAAAGATTATTTAGAAAATCGAATGGTTGATTTTTCTTTTGAAGAACCTACAGATTCAAATAAGATTGGTTACGGAGATATATTAATACCTGAAGCTAATGAAACCACACACTACTCAATAGTTGATCAATTTGGTAATGCAATTGCGGTTACCACTACTCTAAATGGAACTTTTGGTTCAAAATTATTTGCTGATGAATTAGGCTTCTTCCTGAATAATGAGATGGATGATTTTTCCAGTAAACCTGGTTTTCCTAATATGTATGGTTTAATTGGTGGTGAGGCAAACAAAATTGAACCAAAAAAAAGAATGCTAAGTTCAATGTCGCCTACCATTGTTGAAAAAGATGGTGAACTGTATATGACATTAGGTACTCCCGGTGGTTCAACAATTATCACTTCTGTTGTACAAACCATTTTAAATGTTCATGAATTTGAAATGACAATGAATGAAGCGGTGAACTCCCCAAGATTTCATCATCAATGGAAACCTGACTCAATAAGAATCGAATTAGACTACTTTGATAGAGATGTTATAGAAGGTCTTTTGAAATCAGGTTACAGGTTAAATGATAAAGGAACTATCGGGAGAGTTGATGGGATTTTAATAAGAGATGATAAAATGTTAGAAGGTGGAGCTGATAAACGTGGTGACGATACTGCACTAGGATTTTAGGTCATTATGAGCGAAATAAATGACATATTAATTTTTGGTGCTAAATCAAATAATTTAAAAAATTTAGACCTTTCAATTCCCAGAGATAAACTTGTTGTAATAACCGGTCTTTCAGGAAGTGGAAAATCATCTTTAGCATTTGACACTATATACGCTGAAGGTCAAAGGAGATATGTAGAAACCTTTTCTGCTTACGCCAGGCAATTTTTATCCAAATTGGAGAGACCAGATGTTGATAAAATAGAAGGTTTATCCCCTGTAATTTCAATTGAACAGAAAACCGTAAATAAATCACCTCGTTCAACTGTTGGTACTACAACTGAAATATATGATTTTTTGAGACTACTTTATTCTCGATGTTCTGAAGCATATAGTTATGTTACAAATAAAAGAATGGTTAGCTACACATCAGATCAGATTTTAGAACTAATTGAATCCATATATATTGATAAAAAAATCATACTATTGTCTCCGGTAGTAAAGTCAAGGAAAGGTAATTATCAAGAGCTATTCCAGCAAACTATTAAAAAGGGGTTTACTCAATGCCGAATTGACGGAAAAATTCAGGATATTTCAAACAACACTAGTCTTGAGAGGTATAAAAATCATGATATTGAAATAGTAATTGATAAATTATTTCTAGAAAAAAATAAATTTTCAAAAAAAAGACTACAACAAAGTATTGAGACTTGTTTTTTTCATGGTAATAAATCAATACTCATAATTGAAAATGAAACTAACGATGTCAGATATTTTAGTTTAAACCTAATGTGTGAGGATTCTGGGATTTCTTATCAACTCCCTGATCCGAATAACTTCTCATTCAATTCACCAAGGGGTGCTTGTAAGAAATGTAAGGGATTAGGGATAGTAAAAGAGGTAGATTTAAAAAAAATCATACCTGATGATAAAATATCAATCAATGATGGTGGAATTGATTTGATTAAATCAAAAAAGTCTTGGATATATAAGCAAATTGAGCTCATTTCAAAAAAGCTTAAATTCTCCCTAAATGATCCGATAAAAAAGATACCAAAAAAAGCTATGAATGCTATTCTATATGGACTTAAAGATGAAATTATAGTTGAAAATAAATCTATTGGAGTTAATATTGATTATCTAATATCATTTGAAGGTATTAGCAATTTTATTGTAGAACAATATCAAAATAACGACTCAGTCAGATTAAGAAGATGGGCAAATAACTATTTTAAGGAGGTTATATGTGATGAATGCGAAGGCTGTAGGCTAAAAAAAGAAGCATTATACTTTAAGATCGATGGTAAAAATATTAACGAAGTTGTAAACCTGGAGATAAAAGATTTGGGAATTTGGTTCAAAAATCTTCCCTCAAAACTGAATCAAAAACAAAATATTATTTCATCAGAAATAATTAAAGAAATTTCAGAGAGAATAAAATTTCTTGATAATGTTGGTCTTGGATACTTAACTTTGAATAGAACATCTAAAACCCTTTCTGGAGGTGAGAGTCAAAGAATTAGACTAGCATCTCAAATTGGCTCACAACTTACAGGGGTTTTATACATTCTAGATGAACCAAGCATTGGATTACATCAAAGCGATAATCAAAAGCTTATAAATTCACTAATTAATTTACGCGATATCGGAAATTCAGTCATAGTAGTAGAGCATGATAGGGATATGATACTAAAGTCAGATCATATCATTGATATTGGCCCTCTCGCAGGAAAAAACGGAGGTGAAATAATATTTTCTGGTAATAAAAAAGAACTTCTAAATTGCGATTCATTAACCGCACAATATATAAATAACAAAAGGAAAATTTCAATACCAAAAAAGCACCGTTCAGGAAATGGAAAACTTATTAAATTAACAGGGTGCACAGGAAATAATCTGAAAAATATAGACCTAAAAATTCCGTTAAATACATTAACATTGGTTACAGGTGTTTCTGGAAGCGGAAAGTCAACATTGATAAATGAAACTTTATTCCCCATAATTCATAATAAAATTTACAATGCTGAAAAAACCGCGCATGCTTATAAAAAAATTGAGGGTTTAAGTGAAATTGATAAAATTGTAAATATAAATCAATCTCCGATTGGTAGAACACCTAGAAGCAACCCAGCTACATATTGTGGGATTTTTGCTGAAATTAGAAATATTTTCTCAAAGCTAAGTGAATCAATAATTAGAGGTTACAGGCCTGGTAGATTTAGCTTTAATGTTCCTGGGGGAAGATGTGAAGAATGTAAAGGCGCTGGATTAAAACAAATTGAAATGAATTTTCTTCCCGATGTTTATGTTGAGTGTGAAGCATGTATGGGAAAAAGGTTTAACAGAGAAACTTTAGAAATTAAATATAAAGGAAAATCAATCAATGATGTATTAAATATGAGCGTTAATGATGCAACAGATTTTTTTGAACACATTCCAAAAATTTACAGAAAACTTAAGACTATTAAAGATGTTGGATTAGGATATTTAACGCTAGGACAACAAAGTACCACATTATCAGGCGGTGAAGCTCAACGAATTAAATTAGCAACAGAATTAAGCAAAAGAGACACAGGAAATACATTGTATGTACTCGATGAACCAACTACCGGATTACACTTTGAAGATATTAGGGTTTTACTAGAGGTAATNGAAACACTTATCAATAAAGGAAATTCGGTTATTATAATAGAGCATAATATGGACGTTATAAAAAAAGCTGATTACATTGTTGACCTGGGGCCTGAAGGTGGTAAAAAGGGTGGGGAAATGATATTTCAGGGATACATTGATAAATTTTTAGATTGTAAATCAAGTGCAACCGCTCATTTTCTCAAAAAAGAACTAACTTAGATATTGAAATGAAAGAAAGAAGAAACAAAAAATGGAATGAAACTAAGACAAATGATTCATGGTCAATTTTTAAAATCATGGGCGAATTTGTTGAGGGNTATGAAAAACTAAGTGCAATCGGTCCTTGTATTTCAATTTTTGGATCTGCCAGAACAAAACCTGAAAACAAATACTACAAGTTAGCAGAGGACATTTCTGAGGCAATTGTTGAGAGAGGATATGGAGTTATCACGGGAGGTGGTCCAGGAATTATGGAAGCCGCCAATAAAGGGGCTAACCGAGTTAAGGGGAAGTCTGTTGGTTTATGTATTAATCTTCCTTTCGAAGACACTAATAATAAGTATATTGACAAGGATAAACAGTTGAATTTTGATTATTTCTTTGTTCGAAAGGTAATGTTTGTCAAATATGCTCAAGGGTTTGTTGTTATGCCAGGCGGTTTTGGGACCCTTGATGAACTTTTTGAAGCCATCACTTTAATTCAAACGTACAAAGCTGAAAAATTTCCAATAATTTTGGTTGGAACAGAATTTTGGTCTGGTATGATTGATTGGATTAAAAAATCACTTCTCTCAGAAAATAAAAACATTAGCAAATCAGATTTGGATCTGTTTATTACTGTGGATACAAAAGAAGAAGTAATAGATATTCTAGAAGAGTTTCATAAAAATTATGTTTTTACACCAAATTTTTAATTTTCAGGTTACCACACAAGAATTACGCTTAAAAAGTAAAAGAAAATTGCAATTGCATTGATGATTAAGTAAATTTGCATGCCGCAATTTTATAGCTCCATGCAATCTAATACCAATAAAAATCAAATCTCATTTAATCAATTTAAAGAGGAGATTCTTGAAGATTATAAGGTGGCTTTTACCAGTAGAGAATGTAGTATAATTGGAAGAAGAGAGGTTCTTACNGGTAAGGCTAGTTTTGGTATTTTTGGTGATGGAAAGGAACTTCCTCAGATTGCAATGGCTAAGTTCTTCAAAAAAGGCGACTTTCGTTCTGGATATTATAGAGACCAAACCTTTATGTTTTCATTACATGAAGTAACTCCTAAACAATTTTTTGCTGGGCTATATGCTCATACCGATATANATTACGACCCGATGAGTGCTGGCAGACAAATGGGCAGTTCATTCTCAACTCATAGTCTTGATGANAATTACAACTGGAAANAAATCATAAATCAGTATAATTCAAGTGCAGACTTATCTCCCACAGCTAGCCAAATGCCAAGACTCGTTGGTTTAGCTCAAGCTTCCAAAATCTATAAAAACATCAAAGTTTCAAATTCTGAAAAATTCACAGATAAGGGCAATGAAATAGCATGGGGTACTATCGGGGATGCTGCTACCAGTGAAGGGCTTTTCTTTGAGAGTATTAATGCGGGAGGAGTTATGCAAGTACCAATGATTGTTAGTATTTGGGATGACAACTATGGTATTTCTGTCCCGGTTGAATATCAGACCACTAAAGGTGATATTTCAGAAGTTTTAAAAGGTTTTAAACGTGAAAAGAACTCTAATGGATATGAAATATTTAAGGTAAAAGGCTGGGACTATGTGGAGCTTATGAAAACTTACGAAAAAGCAGAGAAAATATGTCGAAAAGAACACATCCCTGTAATAATCCACGTAAGTGAGCTCACACAACCTCTTGGACATTCAACCTCTGGCTCACACGAAAGGTANAAATCAAAAGAAAGATTGGAGTGGGAAAGTGAATATGATTGTATNAAAAAAATGAGAGAATGGATTCTTGAAAATAAAATTGTTACTGCAAAAGAGCTTGATAAAATCGAGAGTGAAAGCAAAAAACATGTTAGTAATTCTAAAAATGAAGCAAAAAGAAATTCAGTAAATAAAACGATTCATAACATTCAAGAACTGAATACTATATTGAAAGAAAAAATTGGAATTAATAATTCTGCTATCATCAATACTTTAGATGAATTAAATAAGATAAAAGAACCATATAAGAAGGATTTATTCACTTCTGCATACAAAGTTATTCGAGAATTGATGTTAGAAAAAAATAACAAGATCAACTTGGTCAGGAATTGGATGGAGGAACTACACAAAAAAACCCAATATGAATACAGCTCACATTTATATAGTGAGTCAGACTATAATCCATCAAAAATTACACTCACTAATCCTGTCTATGATGAAAGCTCAAAAATGGTTGATGGCAGAATTATCTTGAGAGAAAATTTTAAAAGTATATTAGAAAAGCATGAAAACGTTGTAATATTCGGAGAGGATTCAGGTAAAATTGGAGGAGTTAATCAAGGGCTTGAGGGTTTACAAGAAATATTTGGTGAAAGCAGAGTTTTTGATACTGGAATTCGTGAAGCTACCATCATTGGTCAGGGAATCGGATTAGCTTTGAGAGGATTGAGACCTATTGCAGAAATACAATACTTGGATTATTTACTTTACTCAATACAAATATTAAGTGATGACTTAGCGACGCTTCACTACAGAACTAGAGGTAAGCAAAAGGCNCCACTAATTATAAGAACCAGAGGGCATAGATTGGAAGGAATATGGCACTCAGGTTCNCCNATGGGAGGAATAATTAACCTTCTTCGTGGAATTTTCCTTTTAGTTCCAAGGAATATGACAATAGCAGCAGGTTTTTACAATACACTACTGAAGGGAGATCAGCCAGCAATCGTTGTGGAATGCTTGAATGGATACAGAACCAAGGAGAAAATCCCAAATAATATTGGTGATTTTACTGTTCAAATTGGTAAAGTAGAAAAAATAAAGGCTGGTGATGACATTACAGTTGTTTCCTATGGTTCTACATTAAAGTTAGTCGAGTATGCTGCAACAGAGCTAGAAAAATTCAATATTAATTGTGAAATAATTGATTGTCAGACCTTAATCCCATTTGATTTGGACAAAGATATTTCTGAAAGTGTTAAAAAGACTAATAGAATAATAATTATTGATGAGGACTTTTCTGGAGGTGCTAGTGCCTATATATTAGACAACCTGATAAAAAAACAGGATATTTATAATTATCTGGATAGTAGCCCGTTCACCTTATCTGCTCAAGATCACAGACCTGCATATGGAACAGACGGTGACTACTTTTCAAAGCCTTCTGTTGATGAAATTTTTAATAAAATATATTCCATTATGAATGAACTAAACCCTGAGAAATACCCTGTTTAGTTTATGTTAATAATCCTTACTACCAACTCTTTCAAAAGTGATGAATTTGCTTTTTTCACGCCTACCCCTTTGGAAAACATATCATATTCCCTTATTATCGATATAACGCTTACTACCTGTTTTAAGTCATAGTTTGTTGAAGCAATTTTGTATTCTTTCAAAAAGAAAGGATTAATCCCAAGTTTTGATGCCATTTTACTTTCATTTAAAGTGCTGTTTGAATGAAACAGAAGTAGCTTGCTAAAAAAATCAAATATTATTGAAATAGTTACAACTAAAGGGTTTGAAGTTGGGTTTTCAGCAAAATAATGAGAAATCTGAAATGCTTTATTATAATTTTTTTCTCCAAGGGCTTTTCTTAACTCAAAATTATTGAACTCTTTAGAAATCCCTATATATTTTTCGATATCATTCAATTCAATTATTCTCTCATCTTTCTTTATTTCTAATAACTTATCAACCTCATTTGAAATCTTACTCAAATTATTACCTAAATGTTCATTTATTAAGCTCACAGATTTTCTGTCAATAGAAAAACCAGCTGAAGTTATTGTTTCACTAATCCAATTTTGAACCTGATTGTCATATAATTTTTTTGATTCAAAAATCTTTGCATTCTTTTTAAGTTCTTTAAATGAAGCCTTTCTTTTATCAATTGACTTGTGTTTGTAATTAATGATTAAGATGGTGGATTTTAGAGGCTTTTTAAAATATTCTATTAAACCGTCAAAAGTTCTTGATAAATCTTGGGCTTCTTTAACCAAAACAATCTGAAATTTTGACATCATTGGAAATTTTTTACAAATTGAAATTATTTGGTCTACAGATGTTTCTTTGCCATACAAAACATTTAAGTTGAACTGCTTCTCTTGCTCTGTAAGAACACTTTCAATAAATAAATTAGTTATATTGTCAATATAAAACTCCTCCTCGCCCATTAACAGGTAAATAGGAGAAAAATTTAATGTTTTTATATCATTTTTTATTTCGGAAAGAGTATTCAAAAATCAAAAAATTAATGTTAAAATTATCATTCCCAAATTATGAATTTAGATTAAAAAAAATTAATCAAAAGAAGTTTATTTTTGATGAAATTAGAAAAAAATATATTGAATTGACACCTGAGGAATGGGTGAGGCAGCATTGTATTAGATTTCTTATAACAGAAAAAAAATTTAAAAGAGGTCTAATTTCTGTAGAGAAAAAAATTAGTCTTAATAGTACAAACAAGAGATTCGATATTTTAGCTTATAATAACATGGGGTCATGTGTTTTATTAGTTGAGTGCAAAGCTCCAAATATAAAAATTGATCAGAAAAGTTTTGATCAAATTTTGAGATACAATCAGGTTATAAATGCAAAATTTTTAATGGTTACAAATGGAATAATTCATTATTATTGTAAAGTCAATAATCTTCAGAATAAGATTGAATTTGTAAAAGAAATACCCATCAATAAATGAGTCTCGGCATTGTTATATTAAATTGGAACGGTAAAACTTTAATCGAAAAATTTCTACCTTCTGTTATAAATAATACACCAAATATTCATAACATTTATTTTATTGACAATGGATCAACTGATGGTTCTGTTGAATTTATAAAAACAAATTTTAAAAGGATAAAGATTATTGCATTGGATAAAAATTATGGATATGCCAAAGCATATAATATTGGTTTGAAAAATATCGACGATGATATTGTGTGTTTATTAAATAATGATGTTGAAGTTACGAGGGGATGGACAAAAGAAATATTAAGACAATTTAATAATGAACCTCTAACCGCAGTAATTCAACCTAAGCTCAGGGACTATTATAATAAACCTTATTTTGATTATGCTGGTGCAGCAGGTGGATTTTTAGATAAGTTTGGATACCCATATTGTAATGGTAGAATTTACAATAAAATTGAAAAAGATAATAATCAATATAATAATGTAAGTGAAATATTTTGGGCTTGTGGAGCTTGTTTTTTTATTCGAAATCAAATTTTTAAAAAGTATGGAGGTTTTGATGAAAGTTTTTGGGCTCACTTTGAAGAAATTGATTTATGCTGGAGACTTAAAAACAAGGGGTATAAAATAAGTTTAAACACTGATTCAATCGTTTTTCATGCTAATGCAGCCACGCTTGTTCAAAACAACCCCAAAAAAACATATTATAACTTCAGAAATATGTTATTTACAATAACAAAAAATTCTAAAAACAACCTATTTTTTTTACTTACAGAAAAGTTTTTCATAGATATAATCGTCGCATTTTATATTCTATTTAACAGAGGCGTAAACCATTTTATAGCAATAATTAAAGCATATCTTTCGTTTTATAAGCATATTAACCTGTTAATGAAATTTAGAAAAGACAACAAAAGGAAAATAAAGCATTATAAAAATATTTCTATAATTTGTGAATATCTATTTTACAAAAGGTAAAAATATCTATAAATTAATTTTTTCTTTTTCCTAATTTTACTAAATACATTTAACAATAAATATTATAAAATGAAAAGAATATTTTTTTTAAGCTTAATTACTTTATTAGTAATGTCCTCATGTGTTAGTAAAAAAGAGTATACATCGCTCGAAAATAGACACAAGAAAACACAAGATCTCTTAAATACTGCTACGATTAAATTAAATGCATGTTTAGAGGAAAAAACCACATCAGAAACACTTGCTAATGCTTACAAAGAACAAATCTCAGACTTAAAGAGAAGAAATGACCAGTTGTTTGTTCAAAGTCAAGATTATCTTGAATTGACATCTAAAGGAGCTGAAAACTTAGAAAGAACACTTGAAAGTATGAAGGAAAAAGATTTAAAAATCACCAGGATTCAAGATGCACTTAACAGAAAAGATAGTGTAACATTTGCCTTGGTGACAAGCCTAAAGAAAGAAATCGGAATAAATGACCCTGATATTGAAGTTAATGTTGACAAAGCTGTTGTTTTCATTTCATTATCTGATAAATTATTATTTAAAACAGGAAGCTATGAAGTATCTGACAGAGCCAAGGAAATTCTAGGTAAGGTTGCAACCGTTGTTAATGGTAAGCCTGACTTTGAGTGCATGGTAGAAGGACACACAGATAGTAGATCTTATGAAAGAGGAGTACTTATTGATAATTGGGACTTAAGTGTAAAAAGAGCTACTTCTATTGTTAGAGTTCTTGAGGACCTAGACGTAAATCCTGGAAGATTAATTGCTGCAGGAAGAAGCTTTTACGATCCGTTAGTTGATAATGATACCGCTGAAAATAGAGCGACGAATAGAAGAACTAGAATAATTATCATGCCTAAAATTGATCAGTTTTATGATATGATCGAAAAAGAAATGCAAAATCTATCAAATTAGATATAATACTCTCAAAAAAAACCCACATTATGTGGGTTTTTTTTATGAGATAATTCTAAGTTTTGAGAATCTCAGTAATAATTTTTTTGTTCCATTTTTTTCAAATTTAATTTCAGCCTTTCTATCACCTCCACTACCCTCAATCGAGACAACTTTACCCTTACCAAATCTTTCATGTATTACAATATTTCCGATTACTAATTTTGAATCAAAAAGATTTGACTTTTCATTTGATGATTTAATTTTTACAAAATTTGACGGGGGTTTTTTTTCGGGCCTTTTATATCTAACCCCTACTTGATTAAATTCTTCATTTTTTGAAAAATTTCTCGAAATTGAATTTTGAATTATACTATTTTCTAGAAACTCATCTTTTATTTCATCAATAAACCTACTTTTCTCTGAATCTACTGGTTTTCCCCACCTGTATCGAGATAACACGTAGGAAAGATTTATCTTTTTTTCTGCTCTAGTAAGAGCCACATAAAACAATCTTCTCTCCTCCTCCAATTCACTTCTTGAATTTAAATTCATAGCACTTGGAAATAAATTCTCTTCTAGACCAACTATGTAAACATAAGGGAATTCAAGACCTTTTGCGAGATGAATTGTCATTAAGGAAACTTTATTATCGTCATTACTTTCACTATCCTGATCTGTTGCCAAAGCTACATCCTGTAAAAAAGTTGAAACTGAAACCTGACTTTTATCATTATTTTCAACAAAATCTTTAATTCCGTTTAATAGCTCCTCAATATTTTGAATTCTGTTGATACCCTCTAATGATTCATCATTCTTATAAAGATTATATAATCCAGATTGCTTTAAAACTTCCTTAGTTATGTCAAATACATCATGAGATTCTAATTTAGTTTTGATTGACTCTATCATAACAATAAAATCTAATAACTTATTTTTTGTTGAGTTGTTTAGTAATGATGAAGATTTAGAATAATTTTTTATGAAGTTGTAATCAGAAACAGAGTTTTTTTTTGCTTCAACTGAGATTTTATTTAAAGTTGTTAATCCAATTCCTCTAGCTGGAAAGTTTATAATCCTCTTAAAAGCTTGTTCGTCATCATTATTTATTAATAATCTCAAATAGGCTAAAACATCTTTAATTTCTTTTCTTTGGTAGAAAGAAAGACCCCCATATACTCTGTAGGGTATATTTTTTTTTCTAAGTGCATCTTCAAATGAACGTGATTGCGCATTTGTTCTGTATAGAATAGCAAAATCTCTGTTTTGCATTTGTTGCTGCATCTTATTTTCAAAAATAGAACTTGCTACAAAGCGCCCCTCCTCACCATCCGTTAATAACTTATTTACACTTATTTTTTCACCTGACTCATTATTTGTCCATACATTTTTCTTTAATCTCTTTTGGTTATTTTCAATTATACTATTTGCTGCGTTTACAATGTTCTTGGTTGATCTATAATTTTGTTCTAATCTAAAAAGTTTCGAATCAGGAAAATCTTTTTGAAAATTTAAAATGTTATTTATGTTTGCTCCCCTAAAACTGTATATACTCTGTGCGTCATCACCAACCACACATATATTTTGAAATTTATCAGAAAGAGATCTTATTATTAAGTACTGAGAATGGTTAGTATCTTGATACTCGTCTACCAATATATATTTGAAAATATTTTGATACTTTGACAAAGTTTCCGGGTAACTGTTTAAAAGTTCATTGGTTTTTAGTAAAAGGTCATCAAAATCCATAGCACCAGCTTTGAAGCATCTTTCAACATATTGTTTATAAATTTCATGAAATTTCGGTCTATTTGAAATTTTATCAGATAATAATAATTCATCGTCATTTATATAATTTTGAGCAGAGATGAAATTATTTTTCATAGATGAAATTCTAGAAAAAATGATTTTATACTTATACTGTTCTTTATCTAAATTTAGTTCTTTAATTATCCTTGAAACAAGTTTTTGAGAATCGTCGGAGTCATATATTGTAAAATTTGAAGTATATCCGATCTTATGCGCTTCAATTCTTAATATTCTAGCAAAAACAGAGTGAAAAGTTCCCATCCAAAGATTTTTAGCTTCATCCCCAACAATAGAAATAATCCTCTCTTTCATTTCCTTAGCAGCCTTATTTGTAAAGGTCAGGGAAAGAATATTGAATGGATCTACACCCTGAGTCATTAAATAAGCAATTTTATATGTTAAGACTCTTGTTTTTCCTGAACCAGCTCCTGCAATTACAATCATTGGGCCATCTGTTTGCAGAGTGGCTTCGAGTTGGGAACTATTAAGATTATTTAAAAATTCGTTCAATACTTTATTTTGATGTTAAATTAATTATAGTTTGATAGAAATACTGGGAATAATTTAGTTAGTTATAAACAATATCAATAACTAAAAAATCTTAAATTTAAGATGATGAATGGTGATATTTTAAATACTTCAATTGAGTTTCTAAAAGGAGTTGGGCCTAATAGGGCTAAACTCATTAAAAATGAGCTGAATATATCAAATTTTAAAGAATTACTTTTTCAATTTCCTTACAGATATATTGACAAGACTAAATATCATAAAATTTCAGAGATCAACTCCTCCGGTTCTGAAGTACAATTAATAGGTTCAATTAAAGAACTCAGAGAAATTGGAATAGGATCAAAAAAAAGACTGGTAGCAAATTTTTATGATAAAACTGGAAATATTCAACTGGTGTGGTTCAAAACAAACAAATGGTTGGTTGACTCTATAAAATTAAACAAAACATATATTCTTTTTGGAAAAGTCAACGAATTCAATGGTTCCAAGTCAATACCACATCCAGAGCTCGAAATTTTTAATAATGATAATATTAAAAAAAGAACAAATTTATTTGGAGTTTATCCCTCAACTGAAAATTTAAATAAAAAAGGTGTTACAAATAAGGTTTTTTCAAAATTAATAGAAGAATTACTTATTAATATCAATAAAGAGATAAAAGAAAATTTACCTGAGTATATATTGAATAAATATAAATTAATGGGACGTCGTCAAGCCCTAATATGCATTCATAAGCCAAGAGCTATTTCAGAATTAAAACTGGCGATTGAAAGACTAAAGTTTGAGGAAATTTTTTATTTACAAATAAGACTTATCAAAAAAAATATTACTAGAAAAGAAAAAATTAAAGGTTATAGGTTTGAAAAAATCGGTGATAAATTCGATAATTTTTATAAAAATCAGTTAAAATTTAATCTAACTGATGCTCAAAAAAGGGTAATTAAAGAAATAAGAAATGACTTAGGAAGTGGTGCGCAAATGAATAGACTTCTACAAGGTGATGTTGGCTCAGGAAAGACTATTGTAGCTTTTATGTCTGCTTTAATTGCAATAGGTAATGGTTATCAAGCCTGTATAATGACTCCTACTGAAATTTTGTCATATCAACACTATAATAAGTTTAAAAATATTTGTAAAGCACTGAATATCAACATTCAAGTATTAACTGGATCAAGTAAAACTTCATATAAAAGAGAGCTGAAAGAAGACCTTAAAAGTGGTAAAATTAACTTGCTGGTGGGCACTCACGCCTTAATTTATGATAGTGTTGATTTTGAAAATTTAGGTTTAGCAATTATTGATGAACAACACAAATTTGGTGTTGCACAGAGAAGTAAATTATGGCATAAAAATAAATTCCCACCACACGTACTGATTATGACTGCAACTCCAATCCCGAGAACATTAGCAATGTCAGTTTATGGGGATTTAGATATGTCTATTATAGATGAGCTGCCGCCTGGAAGAAAACATATAAAGACTTTTCATCAAACAAACAGAGATAGGCTTAAATTACTTGACTTTTTAAAAAATGAAATTAATCATGGCAGGCAAGTGTATGTAGTATANCCATTAATAAAAGAGAGTGAAAANCTNGATTTTAAAGANCTTTTAGATGGATATGAAACATTTTCTAGAGATTTTCCAATGCCAGATTATCANATTTCAATCATTCACGGNAAAATGAATAATGAAGACAAGGAATATGAGATGCAAAGATTTATTGAAAACAAAACACAAATATTAGTGTCAACNACGGTAATTGAAGTAGGTGTTGACATTCCTAATGCAACAGTTATGGTTATTGAAAGTGCTGAAAGATTTGGNTTATCTCAACTACATCAGCTTAGAGGAAGAGTTGGAAGAGGAAAATATCAAAGCTATTGTTTTTTGATAACAGGTGTTAAGAAAACAAAGGAAAGTCAAATCAGAATGGATACAATGGTACAAACCAACGACGGTTTTATAATTGCAGAAAAAGATCTTGAACTTAGAGGACCAGGCAATATTATGGGTACTCAACAAAGTGGCGATATGCCATTTAAGATTACTAATCTTATTTCTGACAGCAAAATAATACTAAAAATTAGAAAATTGGTTGAAAGAATTATTTCTAAAGACCCAAGACTAGAAAATGAAAATAATTTGCTAATTCATAAAAACCTAAAAATGATAATCGAAAAAAAAGATATTTGGGAATACATTAGCTAAACCTGTATGGAATCAGAGAATTTTTAAAATCATGATTATAAATGTTTTGATTTTATTAGATTGATAGTATTGTTATATTTGTTACTAATAGATTTAATTTCAAATGAAAATTTCTTACAACTGGCTAAAAGAATATTTAGATTTCAAAGATGATCATAAAACAATTGGTGAAAAATTAACATCTTTAGGCTTAGAAGTTGAAGGAATATTGAAACAAGAGTCCGTCCCAGGAGGACTGGAAGGCGTCGTAATAGGCAAAACAAAATCTATAAAAAAACATCCAAATGCCGATAGACTAAAAATCACAACAGTCGATGTAGGCAAAGAAGATTTACTACAAATTATCTGTGGAGCCCCTAATGTTGATAAAAATCAAACGGTAGCTGTGGCTACAGCAGGTACTACTCTATACCCCAACAATAAAAAACTTAAAATAAAGAAAAGTAAGATAAGAGGGGAAGTGAGTAATGGAATGATATGTGGTCAAGACGAACTTAATCTTGGTGAATTTGATCATGGAATAATGATTTTTGACAATAATTATAAAGCTGGCACCCCACTAACTGAAATATTTAATATTGAAAATGATTGGATTTATGAAATTGGATTAACTCCAAACAGGGCTGATGCCATGAGTCATTACGGAACAGCAAGAGACTTAAGAGCTAGACTTATGCATGAGGGCAAAAAACTTGACCTTAAAACAACATCAGTGAGTGATTTTACAGTTGACAACAGAACTAAAAATATTAAAATTAATATTGAAGACTACGAGTCCTGCCCTAGATATTGTGGAATTATTATGGAAAACATNAATGTTCAGGATTCTCCAAAATGGCTGCAAAATAAAATTACTTCAATTGGACTTACCCCGATAAACAATATAGTTGACATAACTAACTACATCTTACATGATATAGGGCAGCCACTTCATGCTTTTGACTACGACAAAATCGAAGATCAAACAATAAATATTAAAAAGTACCAAAAAGTCACAAAATTTATAACGCTTGATGAGGTTGAGAGAAAATTGGGTCCTGACGATTTAACAATTTCAGATTCAAAAAAACCATTATGTTTAGCAGGTATTTTTGGTGGGATTGATTCAGGAATTTCAGAAAAAACTACTTCAATATTTATTGAAAGCGCCTTCTTTGATCCGATAACAATCAGGAAAAGTGCAAAATATCACAATTTAAGTACAGATTCATCATACAGGTTTGAAAGAGGAATTGACCCTAATATTACCAAATATGCACTTAAGAGAGCTGTTTTGATGATTAAAGAAATATGCAAGAACTCAATTGTTTCTAGTGATTTGATTGATCTTTACCCTAAACCCATTGAAGATATTCAAATAATTTTGGGTTTTGATAAAGTTGAAAAAATTATAGGTCAAAAAATAGAAAAAGAGATTATAAAAAACATAATTAGTTCCCTTGATATTAAAATAAACAGCATAACAGAATCTAATTTGGGGCTGTCTATACCCAGCTACAGAAATGATGTCAACAGAGAAGCAGATGTGATTGAAGAAATTTTAAGAATATATGGATACAACAATATTGAATCTTCAAAGAAAATTAATCAATCTCTTAATTCTGTAGGGCAAGATTATAAAAATAAAATAACTGGTTTGATTTCTAATCATCTTGTCTCCTTGGGTTTTTATGAAATAATGACGAATTCCTTAGTATCGCCGAAAAGTAACGAAATTAATAGGGAATCAAAAAATCCGAATGTTGAAATACTTAATTTTTCAAGTACTGATCAATCACAATTAAGGAATTCAATGATACCATCAGGTCTTAGTGTTATTAAACACAACATTAACAGGAAAAGAAGTAATTTAAAGTTATTTGAATTTGGAAAAATATATAACAGAAATGATGATAGATTTGATGAGCATGAGAAGCTGGCTATATTCGTATGTGGAAATAAAAATAATAGTAATTGGAATAGCTTGGACAGAAAATCTGATTATTTCTATCTAAAGGGCATTGTTAACTCCATAACGCAAAAAATAGGATTTAATAGTGTAAAACTAAAACCTATAACAAAAAATAATTTTTATGAAGGTGAAACCGTTTCCTACCAAAAATCTGAAATTGTAAGTTTCGGTTTGGTGGAAAAAGATATTTGTAAAAGCTTTGACATTGAAATGGATATTTTATATGCTGAAATTGATATAAAAGCGGTTTTAAAAAAATATTCAAGAAATCCAATTCAATTTAAAAGTATTTCAAAATTCCCAGAAGTAACTCGGGATTTATCAATTTTAATAGACAATGAATTAAATTTTGATAAAATACACAATGCTTCAAAGCAGATAAATCAAAAACTTATAAAAGAGATATCTCTATTTGATGTATACGAAGGGGAAAACCTGCCAAAAAACAAAAAAAGTTATGGAATTTCCTTCAAGATTCAGGATGATGAGAAAACATTATCTGAAACTGAAATTGAAAGTGTAATGAATAAAGTTGTGGAAAAGTTAAAAAAAGAGTTCAATGTCGAATTAAGATAATTCGTACATATCATTCCTGAGTTGTTTGATTTTATCATCATTCATATACTCGTCAAATTTCATATATCTATCAATCACTCCCTTAGGAGTTATTTCAATTATTCTATTAGCAATTGTTTGAGCAAATTGTTGATCATGAGTAGACAGTAAAACGGTACCTTTAAATTTATTTAATGAATTATTAAATGCCGTTATACTTTCTAAATCTAAATGGTTTGTAGGTTCATCTAAAATCAATACATTTCCTTTCTTCATCATCATTTTAGAGAGCATACATCTAACTTTCTCCCCACCTGAAAGAACTGTACATTTTTTTAATGCCTCATCTCCAGAAAAAATCATTTTACCTAAAAATCCCCTGAGATATACATCTTCACGCTCTTCTTCNGTTTTAGCCCAATTTCTTAGCCAGTCAACCAGNGAAATATTTTTATTAAAGAACTCGCTGTTGTCTAGTGGTAGATATGAGTGATTAGTTGTTATTCCCCATTTATAATTTCCAGAGTCAGCAGCAAGGTTCTCATTGATTATTTGATAAAAACATGTCGTAGCTCTAGAATCCTTAGAATAAAGTAGGACCTTATCACCTTTTACTAGATTTAAGTCGATTTGACTAAATAAAAGTTCATCATCAACTGATTTTGAAAGATTTTCAACATTTAAAATTTGATCACCAGCTTCTCTTTCCCTTTCAAAAATTATTGCAGGATATCTACGGCTTGATGGTTTTATTTCATGAATATTTAGTTTTTCAATCATTTTCTTTCGACTAGTTGCTTGCTTACTTTTAGCAACATTAGCGCTGAAACGTGCAATAAACTCTTCTAGTTCTTTCTTTTTCTCCTCGGCTTTTTTATTCTGCTGAGCCCTTTGCCTAGCTGCGAGCTGGGATGATTCATACCAAAAAGTGTAGTTGCCAGAATAGTGATTTATTTTACCAAAATCTATATCAGAAATATGTGTACATACAGAGTCAAGAAAATGCCTGTCATGCGAAACAACGATAATGCAATTATCAAAATTTGCAAGATAATCCTCTAACCACGTAATTGTTTCATAATCCAAATCATTTGTTGGTTCATCCATTACTAAAACATCAGGATTTCCAAATAATGACTTTGCCAGTAAAACACGTACTTTGAGCTTTGGATCAATATCATTCATTTTAGTTTGATGCATAGATTCTTTAATTCCTAAATTTGATAACAACGAAGCTGCATTACTCTCGGCATTCCAGCCATCCATTTCCTCAAACTTAACCTGAAGTGAACCAATTTTTTCAGCATTTTCATCAGAATAATTTTCATATAAAGAATCGATTTCTTTTTTTACATCGTATAGCGTAAGATTACCCATAATAACTGTTTCTAAAACCGTATTGGAATCAAAAAGACTGTGATCTTGCTCAAGCACAGACATTCTTTTACCAGGCTCAAGATGAACATTTCCTGATGTTGGATCTATTTTTCCGCTAAGTATCTTTAAAAATGTTGATTTACCTGCNCCATTTGCACCAATTATACCATAACAGTTACCATTATTGAAAGATGTATTAACATTGTCAAACAGAACCCTTTTTCCAAACTGAATAGATAAATTAGAAACTGAAAGCATTACAAATTTTTATTTGCCGCAAAAATAGAAATTAATTCCCTTTTTTATGATCTTTTAAAAATTTATCTAATCCTATATCAGTTAGTGGATGTTTTAGTAAGCCTGTAATGGAAGAAAGTGGAGATGTAATTACATCTGCACCAATTTTTGCACAATCAATTATGTGCATTGTATGTCTAATTGATGCCGCTAAAATTTCAGTTTCAAAATTGTAATTGTCATATATATCTCTTATTTCAGATATTAAATTCAATCCATCAGTTGAAATATCATCAAGTCTGCCCAAAAAAGGAGATACATAGTTAGCCCCAGCCTTAGCAGCCAACAAAGCTTGTCCTGGGGAAAAAACCAAGGTTACGTTTGTTTTAATTCCTTTATTTGAAAAATATTTAGCTGCTTTTACACCGTCCTTAATCATTGGTAGTTTTACAACTATTTGATTATCAAGTGAAGCTAACTCCTCACCTTCTTTTATCATATTTTCAAAATCAGTTGCAATTACCTCTGCTGAAACATCACCATTAACAATATCACAAATATTTTTATAGTGCCTAAGAATGTTAGTTTTTCCGGTTATTCCTTCTTTAGCCATCAATGATGGATTGGTTGTGACTCCGTCAAGAATACCTAAGTCTTGTGCTTCTTTTATTTGGTCTAGATTAGCTGTATCAATAAAAAATTTCATAACATAAATTTACAATAAATATAAACTTATTTAGGATTAAAAAATTAAAAAAGTTTTAACACCAAGTATTCAAAAAGTCTTTGAGGTAAAATAAACTTTAGTATTATTCCAAATCTTTCAAGAAATGAACCAGAAACATATTTTTTTCTAGGGTTTTTTAGATGAATAATTTTATTAATTAATTGTGCAACTTTTAAAGGATTTGCACCCTTGGATATATTTTCATTCATTTTCCTTAGTGAGGACTCATATTTGTGCTGATATGTGGATCCTTCGATAACCGGCGAATGAAACCTTCCTTTTGAAATATTAGTCAAATAATCTCCAGGTGCTACACAGACTACCTTAACATTAAAATCTTTTGTCTCCATATTCAAGGTTTCTGAAATTATATCTAAAGAGGATTTTCCAGCACTATAAATAGATCTATATGGTGTACCAATATACCCAGCAATTGAAGTTATGTTAATAATTAGCCCACCATTATTTTTTCTCATGTATGGCAAAACCTTTTTAATAAGATTAATAGGGCCGTATAAATTTGTTTTAAAATGTTTTTCAATTTCAGAATTAGGGGTTTCCTCCAATGGACCAGTAATACCAACACCTGCATTATTTATGAGAACATCAATTTTTCCATTCTCGCTAATAATTTTTTCAATACATTCATTTATAGATTTTTCTGATGTTACATCCAATTCAATTGGCACAAATGCAACATCATCAAGTTTTTTTAGGTTTCTGCTAGAACCATATACAACATAATTATTTTTTTCATTAACGTATGTTGCTATCGCTCTTCCAATTCCCGAGGAACCACCTGTTACTAGTATTACTTTTGACATAATGATACAAAAATGGCAAGCTATCTACATCACACTGCTACAACCGAATACCTTTGCTGTGTTCCCACCCTGGAGGATTAATCAGGAGCTAGTTGTGTAGGACTTGCCAATATAAATATACAATTAATTAGAATTAGAGAATAATAATTTTTGACTATGTTGAAAAATATAGCTTAAATTTGGATAAGCTATGAAAAAATCAAGAAGACTAATAATTTTTCTTTTTTTATTAAGTGTATTACAGTTAGAATCTTGTGATGAAAACTCGGANAGTGATAATATTTCTGTAAGCACNAACATTACAGATAAAAAAATACAGTTAAATGATACCCTCAAGATTATATTAAGTAAAAGCTTAAAAAACTTGGTATTTGAAATAAAAACTAACAATCAAATCAAGAAAATTACCCCTATAGATTTAAATATTGAAAATAACAATCAATACAATTTTCTGCTTAACAATCTGACTCTTGGGAAAAAAGAACTTATCATTAAATCTGTTAATACAGAAAAAAAGGTAAACTTTACACTGCTAAATAATATAGCACCAAAAGTATATGACTATGAAATAATAAATGAATTTCCAAGATCAATGAATTCATATACCCAAGGTCTTGAGTTTTATAATGACACCCTTTATGAAAGTTTAGGTAGATACGGTNAATCAAAACTTGTTAAAGTTGAGTTTAGAACTGGGAAAAAACTAAAAGAAATCAATCTCGCTTCAGAATATTTTGCTGAGGGAATCACCATACTGAACAATAAAATCTTTCAACTAACATGGAAAGAAAAGGTTGGTTTTGTTTATGACATAGATAATTTTAATAAAATTAATTCGTTCGAATATGAAAATAGTTTAGAAGGCTGGGGAATTTGCAATAATGGTATTAAACTATACAAAAGTGACGGAACTGAAAAAATATGGTTACTTGATCCTGAAAATTTAAAAGAAGAGGATTATATAGAAATATATACAAACAAAAATAAAGTTGTGGGGCTAAATGAACTTGAGTGGATTAACGGAAAAATTTATGCAAATAGGTATTTGTTTGACGGCATTGCCATAATAAACCCAGAAAATGGTGCTATTGAAGGAGTAATTAATTTATCTACACTCAAGAATAAAGTAACGCAGCATGAAAATTTAGATGTGATTAATGGGATAGCTTATAATAAAAAAAGGAATTCAATATTTGTAACCGGTAAAATGTGGGATAAGCTGTTTGAAATAAGAATTAAAAAATAAATATGAATATTCTTATAAAATTATTTTCAGTAGTTTTTATTTTATTTTTCTGGAGTTCATGTAATAATGATATTGAATTTGAAATTAATGATAATGACCTGTTATTTTCAAAAGATACAGTATATCTAGATACGGTCTTTACAAATATTGGCTCCAGCACTTACAACCTAAAAGTATATAATAATTCAAACAAAAATATATTAATACCTGAGATTAAACTATCAAATGGAAATGATTCCTTCTTTAGACTTAATGTTGATGGAATTTATAACCAAAACGATGATCAGGGAAAAAGATTTGAGAACATTGAACTTTTAGCTAATGATAGCCTCTATATATTTATAGAGACAACAATTAATATCGATGATATTAACTCAGATCAAAACTCTTTCTTGTATGAAGATAAAATTGAGTTCTTAAATTCCAATAATACGCAAAACGTTAACCTTATTTCTTTGGTAAAGGATGCAATATTTATATATCCAGATAGATATTTAAATGACCAACAATATATTTATGAAACTTTAGAAATTGATTTTGATGGAGACGGAATAAGTGAGGAAACTGAAATTAGAGGTAGATATTTAAATGAGGAAGAACTCGAATTTACCAATGAAAAACCATATGTTGTATATGGATATGCAGCAGTTGGGAATGGTCAAGAGTTGAACATCGAAAAAGGATCAAGAATTCATTTTCATAATAATTCAGGATTAATCGTTACCAGTGGAGGAAGTATCAAGGCAAATGGAGAATTTAGCCAAAATCAAGGTTTAGAGAATGAAATTATTTTTGAAGGTGACAGACTGGAACCATTCTTTGAAAATATTCCAGGACAATGGGGAACAATTTGGTTATTAGATGGTAGTATTGAAAACGAATTCAGTTTTTGCACCATTAAAAATGCTTCAGTTGGAATATATACTACCGGCGGTGGAAATAACATTGAATACAAACTAGATTTATCAAACGTTCAGATATATAATAGCAGCAATTTTGGAATTCTATCCTTGTCGTCTTCAATTGATGCCGAAAACCTTGTAATTAATAAATCTGGACAAGCATCTTTTGCTGGTACATATGGCGGAAAATACAGATTAAATCATTGTACAATATCAAATTTTTGGAACTCTGGAATCAGACAATTTCCATCGGCCCTTTTTAACAATTTTTATATTGATTCAGAAAATAATGAATATGTAAATGATTTATTTGATGTTGACATTTCTAATTCAATAATTTATGGAAATCAAAATATTGAATTTCTTGTTGAGAATTTAGAGGAAACAGAATTGGATTTTAAACTTTTTAATACGCTAATAAAATTTAACGACGTTAATAACTATTTTGAAAACGATCCAAAATATGATTTTTCAAATGAACTGCACTACCAAAACCTTTTCAATAATTTACTCCCGGAATTTATTAATCCAATTCAAAATGATCTTAGGATTAACCAAAATTCACAAGTTATTGGTTTAGGTGCTCCTGAGTTTGCAGCTCAAACACCGTTTGATATACTAAATATGAATAGATTAGAAAATAGTGATTTGGGGGCTTACCAACACGTTATAATTGAAGATTAGCTTTCAAACAAAGGCCTATGACCCATAAAACTCTTGACATCTGATGCAATTCTATTCAAAGACTCATCATCATCCTTACTGTTTATCGCTTGATCAATAAAATCAACAATTTTTAGCATATCTTCCTCTTTTAAACCCCTTGTTGTAACAGCAGCTGTTCCAATCCTGATTCCAGATGTCACAAAAGGAGATTTATCATCAAAAGGAACCATATTTTTATTAACTGTAATCTCAGCTTTACCTAAAACAGCCTCAGCATCTTTTCCCGTAATATTTTTATTTCTTAAGTCTATAAGCATCATATGGTTGTCTGTTCCACCTGAAATTATTTTATAATCTCTTTTAATGAATTCTTCTGACATTAATTGTGCATTTTTCTTAACCTGAATCATATAATAGAGGAAATCTTCCGAAAGTGCTTCACCAAAAGCTACGGCTTTTGCAGCAATAACATGTTCTAATGGCCCACCTTGATTTCCCGGAAATATCGCTGAATCTAATAATGAAGACATTTTCTTTAATTTTCCGCTTTTTAGTTTAATACCAAATGGATTATCAAAATCTTGTCCCATTAAAATTAAACCTCCTCTTGGCCCTCTTAGGGTCTTGTGTGTTGTTGTGGTAACAATATGACAATGAGGAATGGGATCATTGAGAATTCCTTTTGCTATCAAACCTGATGGATGAGAAATATCAGCGAGTAATAAAGCATTGACAGAATCCGCAATCTCTCTGAATCTCTTGAAATCAATATCTCTGGAATAAGCAGATGCACCAGCAATAATCATCTTTGGTTGTTCTTTTTTTGCTATACTTTCAATTTTGTCATAATCAAGCATGCCTGATTCTTCATCCACGCCATAAAAAACAGGGTTATATAATTTTCCTGAAAAATTCACACTGGATCCGTGGGTTAAATGACCTCCGTGAGCTAAATCAAAGCCCAGTATAGTATCACCGGGTGTTAAACAGGCAAAAAAGACAGCTGAATTAGCCTGACTACCAGAGTGTGGTTGCACATTTGCCCAACAAGCACCAAATAATTCTTTAGCTCTTGCTATAGCTAGGCTTTCTATTTCATCAACTATTTGACAACCTCCATAATATCTTTTTCCGGGATACCCCTCTGCATATTTATTGGTAAGGATTGATCCTGTAGCGTTCATTACCTGATTACTGGTGAAGTTTTCCGAAGCTATAAGTTCTATTCCTTCAATTTGACGATTCTTTTCAGCATCAATTAAATCAAATATCTCCTTATCTTTTTGCATATTTGTAATATATTTTGTTAAACAAAATTAAACAATTGGAAAAAAAAAATATCAGAATTAACTAGATTAATATATTACTTATTAATAACTAATTAACAGCTATGATTAAGAGAATTTTAATATCATCAATTTTATTAATGAGTTTTGGCTGTAGTCCTATAAAAAAAATAAATAACAATGTTATTTCTGGTGAATTTGATAAGGCTATTGATAAGACTATTTCTGAATTAAAAAAGACAAAAAATAAGAAGAAAAAAAATCAATACGAATTAATCTTAACTGATATTTATGATAGATCTGTTATAAATTCAAGGGATAAAATATCCAGATTTGAAAAGGATGGTAATCCTGAGTTTTTAGATGATATATATTTTGAATATGAAAGGTTGGTCNAAAGACAAGAAAAGCTAAAAAATATTTCCAGCGAAAGATTAAATTTCAATTTTGAAGATTATAGTTCAGAATTAATAAACTTTAGATACAAGACATCAGATTACTACCTCAAAATATCAAATTCTCTAATTTCCAATGATAATAAATTTGATTATCGTAAGGCATATAATTATTTAACAACANTCGAGGGNATAAATCCCAATTATCAAAATACAAGGTTTCTNATTGAATTATGCCTTTTAAAGGGAAGGGATAATATACTTTTGACTGTGCTTAACGAATCAAAATCTGTACTATTCAAAGATTTAGAAAATGATATTTTAAATATTAACGGTTATGATTTGAATTCCAAATGGCAATCATTTTACACAAAAAATGATTCATACAAAGGTAAATATGACTTTTATATTGATTTAGCCTTTAAATCGTTTATTATTTCACCCGAAAGACTAGTCCAAAAAGAGGAGAATAAAGAAAAAAATATAATTGATGGTTTAACCTACCAATTAGATGAAGACGGTAATGTTATGAAAGATAGTTTAGGTAATGATATTAAAGTAGATAAGATTATTAAAATTTCAGTTAAAACCATTGAATCAATACAATCAAAATCTGCAAAAGTTCTTGCAGAAATTAGATTTCTGGATCAGAAAAAAAATATTATGGATAGATTTCCTCTAGAAAGCGAATTTTGGTTTAGAAATAGATTTCTTGAGTATGATGGAGATAAAAGAGTGTTAACAAAAGATGAAGCTAAGTTGTCAAAAAACAGATTTTTACCGTTTCCTCCAGACGAAGTTTTAATATTTAACAATTCGGAAAATATTAAGAGAAAGATGAAGAATATTATCTATAAATCTTTCAAATAATAATGTATTATGAAAAAGTCCGTTAAAATTCTTAATAAGAAAGCAAAATTTGAATTTATTCTACAAGATTCATATGTTTCTGGTATTGTTTTAACTGGATCTGAAATAAAATCAATTAGAAATAGTAAGGCATCGATAAGAGAAAGTTTTTGCAAATTCACAGACAATGAACTTTTTATTATCAATATGAATATTGAAAAATATGATTTTACAAATGATGATGGGTATAATCCAAAAAGACCTCGTAAATTATTGCTAAACAGACTTGAATTAAAAAAACTAAGAAAATCTGTTGATCAAAAAGGTGTATCTATCATCCCATTAAAATTATTTATCAATGAAAAGGGGTTAGCAAAACTGGAAATTTATACTGCAACTGGTAAAAAATTATATGATAAGAGAAGTACGTTAAAGGAAAAAGATAATAAAAGAAACCTTGATCGAATAAATAAAACAAAAAGCTAAATTTTATCTTTTAACATTGGTACAAATTGAAAATCTCCAAAATCTTCAATATCATATTCATTAGTCGATATCTTTTTATATCGTAACATTTTTTGAACANTTTCACCAAGAGGTATCACCATTTTTCCATTAATCTTTAATTGTAACAANAAATTTTCTGGCACTACAGGTGCTCCAGCTGTAACAATAATTCCGTCATATGGAGCTTCATCCAAATATCCCTTAAAACCATCTCCATAAATCATTTTTTTTGGGTAATAACTAATTGAAGGTAAAAATGATGATGTTTTTCTGTAGAGTTCTTTGATTCTTTCAATCGTGTAAAGCTTTGCACCCATTTCACATAATACAGCTGCCTGATAACCACTTCCTGTTCCTATTTCAAGAATCTTGTCACCCTCTTTAATTTGAAGTAATTGTGTTTGAAAAGCTACTGTAAAGGGCTGAGAAATTGTTTGTCCTGATGAAATTGGAAATGCTTTATCTTGATATGCGTGATCAATAAAACCAGAGTCCATAAACATATGTCTAGGTACTTTTGAAATAGCATCTAGCACCAAAGGATCTTTTATACCTTTTTTAAGTAATTCAGCAACTAGCTTATTCCTTAACCCTTTATGTTTAAATGAATCAATAGCTAAAATTATTTAGAATTAAATTTAAAACATATTGATCTCAAAATATTAAATTTGTAAAAAAAATATATGTTAAAAGCAGGTGTAGTTGGGTGTGGTCATTTGGGTAAAATTCATATTAAGCTTTTAATTCAATCCGAAAACTATTCATTATTAGGTGTTTATGACAAAGACGATGCTATTTGTAAGGGTGTAGCGAAAGAGTTTGGATGTAAGCCCTATGAAAGTTTTGAACAAATGTTAGAAGACATAAATATTCTTGATATCGTTACACCTACTCCCTATCATTTCAATTATGCAATTAAAGCTATTGAAAAAGGAGTTCATGTTTTTATAGAAAAACCTGTTTGTACTAATACTGAAGAATCTTTAAAGTTAATTGAGTTTTCAAAATTAAATAATGTAAAGATTCAAGTAGGACATGTAGAAAGATTTAACCCTGCATTCACAGCAATTGAAAAAAATATCAATAAACCTATGTTTATTGAATCCCATAGATTAGCACAATTTAACCCTAGGGGAACGGATGTTTCAGTTGTTTTAGATTTAATGATCCATGATATTGATATTATTTTAAATTCGGTTAAATCTCCCATTAAGCAAATTTCATCAAGTGGGGTTTCAGTTATTAGTGACAGTCCTGATATAGCCAATGCAAGAATAGAATTTGAAAATGGATGTGTTGCCAATCTTACTGCTAGCAGGGTTTCACTTAAAAACATGAGAAAAACAAGATTTTTTCAATCTGGTAAATATATTTCTGTTGATTTTTTAAAACGTGAATCTCAAATAATAGAAATAGATGAAAAAAAGTCTGAATTACCAATTATGGTTTTAGAAACTGAAGAGGGCAATAAAAAGAAAATTTATTTTAATAAAGCTGTTGTTAACGAAAGAAATGCTATTCTTGATGAATTGGATAGCTTTGCTATTTCTATAAAAAATGATACTAGACCAAAAGTCGATATAAAAGATGGTCATAATGCTTTAGACGTAGCAATAACAATAATCAAAAACTTTAAATAATATGAAACAGATTTCCGTTATAGGTTCAGGAACGATGGGTAACGGTATTGCCCAAACATTTGCACTATATGATTTCAATGTTACATTGTTTGATATAAGTACTGAAAGCTTAGAAAATGCAAAAAAAAATATTAATAGAAATTTGCAAAGAATGGTTAATAGAGAGACTATTTCCGAAGAGGATTTAGAAAATACTTGTAGAAATATTTTATACTCTGATAATTTTAATTCCGTAATTAATTCTGACTTAGTTATCGAAGCAGTCACCGAAAATATTGAAATAAAAAAATCTATTTTTAAAGATATAGATTCAAAATGCCCCAAAAACACCATAATAGCATCTAATACATCTTCAATATCTATCACTAAACTTGCAGAAATAACGAAAAGAAAAGATAAAGTTATTGGAATGCATTTTATGAACCCGGTTCCTATTATGAAACTAGTTGAAGTAATAAACTCAAAATATACAAGTAAAGAAACAACAGAAACCATATTAAATCTATCGAAAAAATTAAATAAGATCCCATTAACCGTAAATGATTACCCTGGTTTTATTTCTAATAGAATATTAATGCCGATGATAAATGAGGCAATTGAGTCTTTAGAGCAAGGCGTAGCTAATGTTAAAAATATTGATGGAATTATGAAATTAGGAATGGGACATCCTATGGGTCCACTTCAACTTGCTGATCTTATTGGTTTGGATGTATGTAAATCTATTTTAGAAGTGATGTTTGATGGGTTAAATAAGGAAAAATATAAGCCAAATAACCTATTAGTTGAGTTGGTAAACGACGGTAAATTAGGGGTTAAGTCAGGAGAAGGATTCTACGATTACTCTGATTCTAAAAAAGCTGAGTATGTTTCCAAAAGGTTTTCATAATGATCGCTCAAAACATAAATAANATTATTTCTGATATCCCTGAAAATGTTAAACTAATAGCAATTTCAAAAACAAAGCCCAATGAAGATATCATGACGGCTTACAAAAATGGACATAGATTCTTTGGTGAAAATAAGATACAAGAAATGTCAAGAAAGTTTAGTGAATTACCAAAAGATATAAACTGGCATATGGTTGGTCATGTTCAAAGTAATAAAATAAAATATATGGCTCCGTTCGTTGAATTAATTCACGGTATCGATTCTTTTAAGTCTGTAAGGATCATCAACAAGGAAGGCAATAAAAATAATCGGGTAATAAATTGTTTATTACAATTGAAAATTTCAGATGAAGACTCAAAATTTGGATTAGAAAAAGAAGATCTTAAAGAAATTATATTCTCTGAAGAATATCTAAAAATGAAAAATGTTAAAATTAAAGGGATAATGGCTATGGCGACCAACACACCTGACACTAATGTTATTAAAAGTGAGTTTATGTTTGCTAAAAAAACATTTGATGAAATCAATAGCTCAGGATATAATTTAGAAATACTTTCTATGGGTATGAGTAATGACTATCAATTAGCAATTAATTGTGGCAGTAATATGATTAGGGTTGGAAGTTTAATTTTTGGTGAAAGAAACTGATAGATTATTTACTCAATTATTGACATAGAGACAACTGGAGGGAAATTCAATGAAGAAAAGATAACTGAAATTGCAATTTTTAAAATCAAAAGCGATGGAAATATCTTAAAGTATCACAGATTAATAAATCCGATGAAGAAAATTCAACCTTTTGTTGAAAAACTAACAGGTTTAAATAACGATATGCTTTTAGATAAGCCCGTTTTTAATGAGATTGCTGAGGAGATTAATCGTTTTACCAAAGGCTGTATTTTCGTTGCCCATAATGTAAAATTTGATTTCAGAGTAATAAGAAAAGAGTTTTTAAATATTGGACAAAAATTTGATAGAGATTTACTTTGTACAATTGAACTTTCAAAGGAGGTTTTTCCTGAAATTGAGTCATACAGCTTAGGAAAGCTGGTATCAAGCCTTGGAATAAAAATTAATAATAGACATAGAGCTGATGGTGATGCAAAAGCTACTCTAGATTTATTTTTAATGATAAAATCAAAGATGGAGGCAGATGATTTAAATAGATTTATTAAAAATTCAAATGAGTAAGTTATTGATTGTNATAGTNGGNCCAACGGCAATTGGGAAGACAGCTCTGGCTATAAAATTAGCAAAACACTACAAAACTGAGATAATATCAGCAGACTCAAGGCAATTTTACAAAGAGCTTAATATCGGAACAGCTAAACCATCAAACAAACAATTGCAATCGATTAGACATCATTTGATTGATAATATTTCCATAAGCGATAATTATAACATCTCACAGTTTGAATCGGATGCAAAAGAAAATATAGATAATCTATTTAAAACAAAAGATTATGCTATTGTTGTTGGAGGATCTGGATTATATATTAACACGATATTATATGGAATCGATAAAATGCCAAAAGTTGACGATTCTTTAAGNGAAAAACTGAACTCAGAGTATCTAAATAATGGTTTGAGAAATTTACATGATAAACTGAAAAAATTAGATCCGATATCATATGAAAAAATAGATTTAGACAACCATAGAAGAGTCATTAGAGCACTTGAGGTTACTATTTCATCAAAAAAACCTTACTCCTCTTTTCTAAAGGATAGTGACAGAAAACCTGGTTATAATGAAATAATTATTGGTTTAAATACCGACAGAACTAGATTACATTCAATGATAAACAAAAGAGTTGAGGAAATGATTGAATGTGGTTTAGTTGAAGAAGTTAAAAAACTTAGAAAATTCAAACATTTAAATTCATTAAATACAATTGGATACAAAGAAATATTTGATTATTTAGAGGATAAAATGAATCTAGAGCAAGCAATTGAGAATATAAAAACAAATACCAGGCGATATGCTAAAAGACAAATTACTTGGTTTAAATCAAATAAAATGATTAACTGGTTCGATTATGAATATAAAATTGAAAATATTATAAACCAAATTGACAAACATCCTTCTATTCAACAATCAACCTGAACCCTTCTCCATGTATATTGTTGATACTTACATTTGGATCTTTTTGAAGTTGTTTCCTAAGTTTTGCAATATAGACATCCATGCTTCTAGAAGTAAAATAATTATCATCATGCCAGATTCTAGTTAGTGCTAGCTCCCTTGGCATTAAATCGTTAACATGTATCAATAATAATTTTAATAACATATTTTCTTTGGGAGATAATTTTACAGGCGTTTCATCTTTAAACTTTAAATGACGCAATTTTGAATTAAAATGGAAAGAACTAAAATTAAATTCGGTTTCTTCAGTGTCAATTATTGATGAAAGTTTATTCCTTTTTAGAATAGCTTTGATTTTGAATAGTAAAACATCACTATCAAAAGGCTTCTTTAAGTAATCATCAGCTCCTACTTTATAACCTTTAAGTACATCTTCTTTCATGGATTTTGCTGTCAAGAAAATAATTGGAATATCTGGCGCAATGCTTTTTATTTCAGTTGCTAGTGTGAAACCATCCTTNTAAGGCATCATNACATCCAAAATACAGAGATTAAATTCAAATTTTTTAAACTTTTCAAAACCTTCCATCCCATTCTTAGCCAATATGACATCATAATCATTCATTTTTAAAAAATCTCTCAATATTATCCCAAAATTTGGATCATCTTCAACTAATAAAATTCTTTTTTTATTATTCATAATTAGTTATTTGTTAATGTGTTTAATTGAATAGTAAAAGTACTTCCCTCTCCTATCACGCTTTCAACAGAAATATTTCCATTGTGAAAATTTATAATTTTCTTGACATAGGCCAATCCCAGACCGTGGCCCTTAACATCGTGTAGGTCGCCCGTTTGTTTTCTGTAAAATTTTTCAAATATTTTTGATTGTACAGATTTACTCATACCAATACCATTATCGATAATGTTTATAAAAATTTTGTCATTAATATTTTGGGTTTCCACCTTAATTTCGGGAATGTTATCATTGTATTTTATGGCATTATCTAAAATATTTACTAAAACATTTATTAAATGAGTTTCGTTCCCAATAACATACGAATTCAAAGCATTCTTCTCTGTTATTATTTTCCCATTTTTATTTTCTACTATTAAACTTAAATGAGAGATGGCAAGATCAATNATTTCATGAATATTTTGCCTNGATTTATCAATATTAAGTTCATTTCTTTCCAAATGACTTATCATTAGTACATTTTCTACCTGATCNTGCATCCTNTTATTTTCATCATATATCATCTGAAGATACTTTTTAACTTTTTCTTTATTGACAATNGTTTTAGGATTTTTTATNGCTGATAAAGCTAAATTAATTGTAGCTATTGGTGTTTTAAACTCATGTGTCATATTATTAATGAAATCTGACTTAATTTGAGANATTTGTCTTTGTCTAAGTAATAACAGAATTGTAGTAATGTACGCAATAATTATAATGGAAGTAAAAATTACTGAAGTGATAATGACAGAAATCAATGAGGACAATAAAAATGGAGTTCTCCCAGGAAAATATACTTTTAATGAGTAATCACTCAAATCATTCTCATCTTTAAAAATGAGTGAAGAATAATTTGGGCTATAAACATTAAAGTCATCTGATGAGACCTTTGATATACTATCTTTTTCAAAAATGGCATATTCAAAATCTAAATTAATATTCATTTTTTTAAAATTTCCTTCTAAAACTTTTTCAAACTTATTGATATCACCTATTCTTTCTTGAATTGGATTTCTTTTAGAAAGATCATTATATGCAGTTTCAAACAATACTTCCTTACTTTTTGAAATTTTACCCACTTTTAATAAAAATTCTTCTGGACTCATATCATCCTCAATTCGCTGATTTGAAAAAACTTTTTCCTCTCTTTGATTTGAAACCCTTTTTATCGAGATATTTTCCTCTTCAGAAATTAAATCAATTATATTATCATAATAACTTTTTGTTTTTGGAATAATGATATTCTCTTCAATTACTCCATTTTTATAAACTATTGTTTCTTTTTTTTCTGGATTTTGGTTTATGAAAATTAGATTTTGAATTGCAATGGTGTCGACCTGGGTTTCACTACTAATAAGGTCACGAAATTTTCTGAGATAAAGTCTAAATTCGTTTCTTTCAACAAGGGATGAAGTTTCTTCAAGAACATAATTTACATTCGAAGTAAACTGTTTATCATTTTCCTCATAGTTTTT
>JGI24820J26691_1000005_pt1 | contig 45944 bp, 37 predicted proteins | sample METZYME_5_50m_FD_26691 | JGI IMG/M metagenome (IMG submission 26691) | reverse complement strand
TATCTGTATTATCAAAACCATGGGGTGGTTCTACAAGTTTTTCAGCTTTGATTTCAGGATATAAATGTGGAAAAAATATAAGATTGACTATTGACGAACCAGAACCTGAACCTGAACCACAACCTGAGCCACAACCAGAACCAGAGCCACAACCAGAACCAGAGCCACAACCAGAACCACAACCAGAACCACAACCAGAACCACAACCAGAACCTGAGCCACAACCAGAACCACAACCAGAACCAGAACCAGAACCAGAACCAGAACCTGAACCACAACCAGAACCTCAACCTGAGCCACAACCAGAACCACAACCTGAACCACAACCAGAACCTCTACATTTACCTGAATCTCAACCGGAACCAGAACTACAATCAGAGCAAGAACCGGAACCTCAACCAGAACCAGAACCTGAACCTCAACCAGAACCTCAACCTGAACCTCAACCAGAACCTCAACCTGAACCTCAACCTGAGCCACAACCTGAACCTCAACCGGAGCCACAACCAGAACCTCAACCCGAACCTCAACCAGAGCCACAACCAGAACCTCAACCAGAACCTCAACCAGAACCTCAACCAGAACCTCAACCAGAACCAGAACCACAACCAGAACCACAGCCAGAACCTCAACCAGAACCAGAGCCACAGCCAGAGCCAGAACCAGAGCCTGAACTAGAACTGGAGTCCATTGACACAACTTTTGTATTAAATATTTCTAATATACAAAAATTAAACGAATATTCTGGTAGAATTATTAGAATAGCCGCCGGAACTCAAAGTGGAGACGATGATAAGGTTTATGATTTTACAGACTGGGTAAACAATCATCCTGGAGGGGCGTCGGCTATCATAAACCATAGTGATTATGTTTTGAGAATGCCAAATTCGCATAGTGCATCACGGTGGACGGGATATGCGGCCAATTACAGAATATTATTAGGATTAAAAGATGAAACTATAGAATATGATGATTTATCTGATGATTTAAAATCAGATAATTTATATAATTACTTATTCCCAGAAGCATAAGTTAAAACAATATTACAACATATATTCTTGCAATTAAATCAAAAATTAACTGATTTTTGATTTAATTAAATAATATTGTTAATAAAAAAAATAAATAAATAGTTTAATAATGCCTCTTAATTTTTATAGGGGTGAATTATCAGGATCAGAACATCATGTTGTCAATTGGAGTGATTATGAATTTTTATATAAATGGCTTGTATACGGTGGTTCAGAAGACAATCTAACAGTATATTCACCTGATGGTATTGAATATAGTATATCAAATATTGATAAAGGTGATATAAACATAAATGGTAGAATTGATTATTCTGATTTGCAATATTTACAACACTGGTTAAATTTAGGTGGATCAATTGATATAAATAAGAGAATTATAAGCGTTGTTAATAATGATGGTATAAAATATTCAATAGAAGCAGTATATGGTGAGCCCGAACCGGAACCTGAACCGGAGCCAGAAGCGTATACATATATTGTATTTTACCCAGAACATTATACAATAAATATTGATGATATCAACAAATTAGGTATGGAAGTAACTATAAATGCCCCACAAATATTTAATGAAGATGTTCTAGTAGATTATAGATCTGACTGGAGTTATCAATTAGGTACTAAATCACATAATGATCATAATTGGGTAAATATTAATAATGATTTTACTGGATTTTTTTATGCTGGAGAAACAAAAATAACATGGTATGTATCTAACAAATATGGCGAAGAAACTTATGCTTTTGTAACAATTAATGTTATAGATATTTTTGGACCTAAAATTGGAAATATCGAACATGACTTTATTGATAATTATGAATTTGTAATAAACAGTCATACAAACATATATAGTGGACAAATAAATGTACCAAATGTATATGATGAGGTTGATGGTTATTTAGATAAAATAAAATACAAAGTAAATCAATATGGTGAATGGATAGAAATTGATACAACTCCTGAGGGTGATATATTAAATCTTGACTTTAAACAAAATACTACAATTATATATTGGAATGCAGTTGATAACGCAGGTCACGAATCGATTAACCATAATAATGACAGGACAATAGTAATTGTTAGAGATAATCATGGACCTTATTTAGAAAATTTTAATGATGATATAACAGTTCATAGTAACGAAGTAAACACAATATTATATGGAGATAGAATTGATGAAGTAGAATTCAAAATAACTGATAATAAAAATACTTTTAATGGACCAATATCTATTCCAAAGGCATATGATGCAGTAGATAATTGGTTAACGCGGGTATATTATAAGATAGATGTTTCAGGGCAATGGGAATCTATTCCCGTTTGGCCTGGTGAATTGATATTGGATTGGCCTTTTGGTGAAACTATAGTTTATTGGAAAGCGACTGATTATAATGATAATGATAGTATCAATAGTGTAATAACAAAAGTAAAAGTTGTTGATAGTTATGGTCCTGTTTTCGTAAACGCAGATAGTGGGTCAATGGATAGTACTGATCCCAATTTAAATATTAATAATCTTTTATATGGCTCAATAACTAGTTTTACAAAATATAAAACGTTATCTATTCCTTTACCTAAAGCATATGATGCAGTAGATGGAGAAATTAAGACTTATGAATATAGTATAACTGGAGGAACAACAAGACCTCAATCAGGTGTTTATTCTAAATTTGATGGTGAATATATTGATATAGAGTTCCAATTAAAATGGCAAAATTATATTGACGATGGTTCTGGTTCAATTTATCAAGAATTTATTATTAACTGGAATTGTAAAGATAGTGATTCTAATTATGCACAAAATAATTCAACAACAACAATTCAAATAAAAGATGAATATGGTCCAATATTATTTTTTCATTTCGAAGAATATCATGTAAGTATTGATATAAATACATATAAGGATGGTAGTGATGCATCGTATTTGCAAGAAATAAGTACAGAATATAGTAAAAACTATGCAACATTAGGTATCAAAAGACCAACTGTTTATGATAATGTTTATGGTCAAATACACGATTTAACGTTTAGTGTTGAACCTAGTGAAAATGTTAACTCTTCAACTGGAAATGTTGCTTATGGATCTCCCGGACCATTTTTGAAATTTAGTTTAGATCCACATAAAATTGTTCCAAATACAAACTATCAAGAATTTACAATTAATTGGCATGCTATTGACAAGTCAAACAATTCACCAGCAAATACATGTGTTACTTATGTTAGATTAATGGATAATGAAATTCCAAATTTTCTTGATTCTTCTGGATCATATTTAACTATTGAAACAGTGACAGGAGAATTGGATGAAAACCAAAATTCTATTATTCTCACTATATCTAGACCTAGAGTTGCAGATGCTGTAGATATAAATAAATATGGTGATGGAGACAATTGGGATATAGAATTTGTAATAAACACAGGCACTGGCGATGCAAAACCAATAGATGCTTCCGGTGTAGATGTATCTGGTGGTATATTAAGTGTTCCTTCAATGCAAGTTGAATTTGTACTAGATCAAAATTCAATTGTAGAAGGTGAAAGATATATGGTGTTTAGTATAACTTGGACAGTGACGGATACTGCCGGTAATAAAGTGGATGCAATACAAGACGTTTTGGTTTATAATAATGCGAAACCTTATTTTATAGGAAGCCTTCCACCTATTTATAAAAACACAGACAATGATAATCCAGTTCATATTAAAATACCAAGACCACAAGTTGGTGATAATGTAGATATAAATATAAAAACATTATATAGATTTGTGAAAGGAGACGGATACGTTCTGGATGGATCTGGTGATGAATTACCTGGACAAGTAATTACAAACATAAATTATATATATGATATGAATGATGTTTCTGGTATAGATATGTTTTTTTATTTAATCAAAGATGAAATTGATTTGAGCGGCAATAATCAAGAATATATAATTGAATGGCAAGCTGTAAATAGTTCAAATTTTGTTAGTGATGTACAACAGCAAAAAATAATAATAACCGATAATACTGGTCCATATTTTGATGAAGAAAGCGCTTTAAATAGCAGTTCAGACATAACAGAATTCTATTTGGATAGTCATACTAATCAAAAATTAATAAGTATTCCTTTACCTAAAGCGTATGACGCAGTAGATAAAGATATAAATGATTTCCGTTTTGATGTATCTGGTGGTATTGCAAATCCACAAAATGGCTCTGTTTTTTCTTCTGATTCTGTGCTAAATATAGATATATTATTTACAATTGAAACACATCTTCTTTATTCAGACCAAACTAATCCGAAATATCAAACATTTACAATTCAATGGTATTGTAATGACATTTGTGGACTTGAAGCAGAAAATGAATTAGTTACTAATATAAAAATATATGATAATTATGGTCCTTTGATTGGTGGAGTTAGTGAAAATTATATAATTGATGAATCATATTCTTTTGTGGACGAATCATATGAATATACAGGACAAATATCTATTCCAAATGTATATGATGCAGTAGATGGATGGTTGAATAATATTTCATATAAAAAATATGTAAATAATGAAGAATATGGTGAATTTGGCGTTTATACTGACTCTTCTGGTACTAGGATTTTAGAAGAAACTTGGGTTGAAGGAGTAACAGAATATGAATGGAGAGCAAATGATTATGCATTAAATAATAATGAAAATATTGTTAAAACAAGAGTAACAATAATTGATGAACGCCCTGCAAATATTAGTGAAGAAGAGGTTTGGTTCAATAAATTTCATCAAAATAATGATAAACCAAATTTTCAAAATACTTATCCCTCAATTCATGATAGATACGATGTATCTGGAAGCTATTGGCAATATTATTTTTGGGAAACAAATATATATGATCCAACAAAAGTAGTAGATCCTAGTGGTACATATATGAATACAAATACAGATTACGATAATGTATTAACAAATCCAAATGGACAAGTTGCTATATTGGGAAATTGGATTAATTATAGAAATTATATACCAAAGGGTTATTTTGTAAACGATTTACCAGAATATTGGTCTGATTATAATACTGAAGCAAGTAATTCACAGGGATGTATAGCAGTTATAGTCTATAGTTTTGAACCTGAAGATAGTGACTGGACAAATAATATATCAGAGAATGGTAAAATTTTATGGATGATGGGATCAGAAAACGAAAATGGTTTTGGAGATAATAGTATATCTTTATCTTTGGTTTATGATGATTCTTCCGGTCAGAACTTTCCCGCATTTGCGAAACCCATTATATGCATAAATGGTACAACTATTGAATATCCTTTTATAATAGAACAAGACAATAGCAATATTTATGATTGGATGATTGTTTTTAATTGGATTGGTAATACAGAAAATAACAATAACAATATAGATTGTGAGTTAAATATGTACAAACGAGTGCCAGCAAATAGCCCAAATAATCCCAATACTTATGCACTGGAATGGAATAGTCATCCATCAACAAACGATAGTATGATAGAGACTAACAGTGTATCATATTCTGAATGGGAAAAAATATGGAAAGCGGGTTATGAAAATGGTGTACAAGTGGAATGGGATAAGCGAAGTCTTTATATTGGAGGACATTCATCAACATTATCTGAACATAATAATACAAAGTGGAATAAATTTAAATTACGGTTAGCAATGTTTCGTGAAAAGCAAGACTAATTGGTAATATATTAGATATATCTAACTTTTACATTAGAAGAAAATCTAACTTTTTTACTAATATGTGGAACTATTTTTTTNATATATTTTTGTTTATAAATTTTTTTTGAGGCTTGAATGATTTGAATTATATTTTTGTATACTGATTGGAATATATGTATTTTTTTGGATGGTAAAGTGTGTAAAAGGTTATATTTTTTACGATATTCTACTTGTGATATAGCATGTAGTGTCATATATTCTTTATTGAGTAGACTAAGTGATTGTTGAAGAGGTTTTAATGATTTTTTAATATCTTGAATTGGATTTGTAGAGTTGTTCATATTATTTTGCAATATTGGTTGAAAATTGATATGTAATATTTTGAAATCTTTGTTGTTTAATGGTTTCCATTTATTACATTGTATGAATTCTGTTTTGAATTTATTTAATTTAGTAACGAATTCTGCAAGTAAATCATTATAAATAACTAAATACGGATTAAGTTTATGTGGTTCTTTTGCGATTTTTTTCAAACTATGTTTGTGATTAGAGCCAGATGATTTTTTCCTTGTTTTCATTGATCACTTATAATTATACTTATTTAAGTTTATCGCCGCATTTATCTTCAACTTCAATATATTTTTTCATAATATCACTATGAACATGTTTTTGAAAGCTATCTAAGTTTTTTGAAAGTTCGTTAATTTGCATTTGAAGACTTGATATAAATACAAAGAAGAACCAGATCAAGAGAACAACTACTCCAATAAGATATTTTGAAGTATACATGGCTAAAACATTTTTGTCAACATATTTATCTATAAATCTAAGTCCACCTCCAATTAAAAGTAAAATTATTGCAGTAACCAATAACACAATGAATTGTTGTTGACTATTCATATTATATTTATTGTTATATTTTTTTCAAAGTTGTAAAGCTTTTCTAAATAATTGACATATTAACATGTCTTTATTAACAAGCTGAGATTTAGTCATTTTTAAAAACCAATTTGGAAATCCTGGTGCCGTATTATATAATGGTGTAAAAAATGACTTACTAGGATACATTATTTCGTCTGATAAAAATCTTTCATTTGTATATTTTTCACCAAATTTATCTCTTTCTACATTTTTGGAAGTATAGTGATAATAATCCCAATCACTATTTGTTAAAAGATAGTTCATTTGCGACCATAGCAATTCTCTTCCTAATTTATGATAATTCCAATACATATTAAAATTCATGTTTGAATCAAGTAATAAATTAGCTTGTTCTAAGCATTTAGAAATAAGTATACCATTTTTTCTAGAAATCATTGCCCAATTGGCTGGTTTAGGACTAGGGTGTTTTCCATTGAGTGTATCTTTACAATAATCATGATGACATCCAAATCCAATATAGTCATATTTTTCAAGTTTATTAATAAGTGGTTTTAATGATTTATAAACAATTATATCTGAATCAAGCCACATTCCACCATATTCTTTTAAAATACATATTCTAATATAATCTGCTTTTTGTGGAATTGATAATTTATGTAAATCATTGCGGAGTGTTGGTAAATAGTGATGAATATTTTCCGGACTTAAAAATATTGTGGGAATTTTTGCATTTCTTTTGATTGTTTCATGACAAAGGTCTATATAAGTTGGTTTTTTTTTATTTCCTATATTTTCCCAATATAACCATAAGTTCGTATTTGTATTAGGCTTATAAAGATTATTAGGAATAATGGGTTGGTGCACATGGTTGTTAATTTGATTTTTCGTGTAAGAATATTTTGTTAATATATATATAAATATTAGTAACAAAGAAATTATCAATAAATTGTTTTTGTACATTATTTATACAAAAATTAAATTCTAACAGAAAATTAATTAAAAGTGTTTGTATAAGTTTTTTTGCATTTTTTGCTAAATGATTGTTGAGATTGAGATTTTGGTACAGATTTATTTTCAATAGAAGATATACGATCTTGTAATAATTGAATAGAATTTGACATTTTATGACAAAAAAGTACTGCTTTATCCAATGTTTCATCTATATTTTCATCTTCTGGAGTTTGTTCTATTGCTGATGCTAAAGAATATATCATATTTCCTATTGGTGATTTTCTTATTTTTTCTACAGAATCATTATTATATAATAATGTCCATGTAACTTCAAATATTATATTGTGATTATTAACAATAACATTATCGATATCTAACACATCATTATTATTGAGTTTAAGGTTATTAACGGTAGGTGTGTTAAAATCCCAAAAACGTTTATTATTTTTTATTAATACACATGGTCTTATTACATTGTAAATCTGGTAATCCGAATTTTGTTTATTGATTTCATATTGCCATATATATTTTGTATTTGATAAACTAGTAATATAAAATAAACCTTTATAAATCATTAAAATAGTTAATTAAAAAATCTATAAGATTTTAATGAAAGAGTTATTAGCAATTATTGTAGTATTGTTGTTTTACATAGCTTTACAATTAACATTAACTGAACGTAATTTAGCAGTAGCGGTTCAAAATGAAGCAAATATAAAAACAGAACAATTAGAATCAGAGTCCCCATTGCAGAGTCAACATATAAATCATGTTATACCTACAGTAAATCATGCTATACCTACAGTAAATCATACTATACCTTCTATTGTACAAGTATCAAATAATTCTCATTCTAATCATTCTCATAGTCATTCAAATTGTGCATTACCTATTAATATACCTACTCGCGGTGAATGTGAAAATTATAGACAGTTGGGTGTATTAACAAATAGTGACAATTCAAGAATTTTGCCGTTATTTGGCAAAAAACTTTGGAATGGTTCTAGTAAAGCTTTATATTATACTCAAACTGATAGATTTTTGACATTACATTTACCTGTTTTCAAAAATGGTAGGGATTGTAGTGCAGAATATGGTTGTGATGAGTTATTCGATAAAGATGAAGTAAGTGTTCCTCAATTAGATGAATCTTTTGTAGTTACTTTATATCATTTAGATAGTCCTCGTTATATACCATATATATGCTAATATAGATTTATGCGTAAATAGATTGAAAATAACTTTATTTGTTTTTTTGTAAATATGCGAATTTTAACAAATGATGATATGAAATCCTTAAAATTAAGGGGATATTTCAAAAAAGAAATTGATAATTTGGATAATAAATATGATATATTGAGAAAATTAGATGAATACAATATATCATCGATACCTTACCTGTTATTGTTTAATAGTTTAGATAATGGTGGAATAAATAATTTGATGAGATATATATGTTTGAAATGGTATGATCTTTATGAATCATTAAAAGATGTAAGTATTGATTTTAAAGACAAAACATCTGAAGAAATATGTGTATTTTTTTTAAATACAGAACATCAACATCGTATATACTTTTTTATTGAAATCATACATCAATATTTTTTTCCATGAGAAAGATATAGAAATGACATCATCAAATTCAAAAAATATGTCAAAAAAATCGGGTGGTTCGTCAACATGTTCTGGTGCAACTAATGTTCCAGTATCTGGTAATTCACAAACAAGAGCTTTAATAACACCACCAGGAATTATGGGTTGGCTAGGTGGATTAACTAACATATTTAGTCCAGCAAGATCTGACTTAGTTAATTCTTCCAATAACAGGATAGAAACTCCAATGCCAAGCAATAGTAATAATCTTCCTCCTTATAAATTAGAAGAAACTAATATATTGAAGCCTCCTAAAACACCTTCCATCCGTGTTAGCGATAAGCAAATACCTAGTGGCGAGGCTTATTTAGCTGCATCTAATCAACTACCAAAACAATTATCTCGCGGAGGTGGTAAAAAAAAGACTTTAAAGAAAAAGAAGTTATTGCGATTAAAAAAGAAAAGAGGTAAAAAAACACGTAAAAACTAAATTTTTATGATTTTTCAACATGTCCTGATGGAACAGATGGTCTAGCTGATGCAAATTTTGGTGCAAATTGATTTGTTCCGTCGGTTCCAACATATCTAAAATAATCAGCTGGTGGAATACATGAATTTTCATTGAATTGTGTTGAATTACCGGGTCTGTTTGTTTGGTCAATACCTAAGCAAAGATTTTTGCAAGGACCACAACCGTTACGTGACCAAGCATCTTCGGAGTTTGAATTCATTAATTTAACAGCATTTTGAGTTAAAAATTGTCTATATTGTGCTCCGCTTAATATTCCTTGATTATATCTTACGTCTGAATTAATATGCGTATTCGCTCTATAATCGGTAAAATGTCTACCGTCGTCCATTCTAAGAGGGCAACCAGTAAAATTGGGGTCGTTTAAGCAATCCATTGTATACTTTAATTATATATATAAATTTGAAAAGTATAAAGTATACATCTATAATATTATTTATGTATTTTGATGATCATTTATTAGATTTGCGTTATTATAGTTACAAACCATTAACAAGACCACAGATCACAAAAAGATTAAAAATGATTGGTTGTCATATATTCATGAATTATAGAAGAAAAATATTTAATAAATATTTCTCGATTTTAGCCCAAAAGTGTGTTAAAAGTTTAAAAGAAAGTAAAGTCCATATTGGTTCTATTTCTTATTATGATTTAAAAGGCGGGCACGGTATAATATACAGTAAATCACATGATTATGTTTTTATAAGGAATTGTTTAAACAGAAAATATTTTAACAATTATGCATTGATTAATATTCCCGTTGTATTTTGGACTAAAAATGGTATGGCATACAATATTAGTCCACTTGTTTATAATAAGTCAATGAAATATAGGTTAGGTAGAGTTACAAAAGATGGTAAACATATTTATTTTAAAATGAATAATAGTGAATATATAATTGATGCACCTTATTGCAAATATAGGTATAGAACACCAGTATTATTTTCATTAGTATATAATGGTAATAGAGCGTCACGAATCAAATATTATAATAATAGGAATAAGAAATATAGAAAAAAGTATTAATTTATTGATTCAGGAATTGCACCATTCATTCTGATTAAAAATCTATTTATCTTCTTTTTTGTTATACTTGTATTTTTGAATATTTTAAAATATTTTTGCTGAAGTTCATTAAGACCTAATTTTGATAGTTCAGGAAGCCATGTATTCCAATTTGTACAATCTTTGTGTTTTTTTCTAGACTGCTCAAGCTCAATTGCTTGAATAATATAATGTAGAATATATATAAATTGTTCTTCCGGATGTGGATATAAAAGTCTTGGTAAATTTGTAATGTTATTGGTAGATTGACAATTTGATAATATCATATTTTTTATTGTTGGATTTGAAACTTTTATTGTTGGATATATACATTGTAATAATGATGAATATGATGAATTTATTGTACCACTTATATTTTCTCCTTTCGATAGATTTTTCATACAATTTGTTGAAATAATATGTTTAGTTTTAAAATCAATATTTTCACAAGCATCAAGACCAGCAAAAACATGACTTGGCATTAAAAGACGAATAAGAGATCCTTGAGACTTTATTATATCTAATTTTGCAGTCCACGAATGCGTTCCTTTTGTATCACATAAATCTTGAAAACATTTAGATACAATATTTTTATCAATTTTATTAAATTGAGATAGATTTTTATTTAAATGACCAGTTAATATATAATTTTTTAGCTGAGTAACGATTGCGTAAATATTACCATTCACACTTGGAATTATATCAATAATATATTTTGGTGTATCCGAACCACATAAACGTCTTGACACATTATCTAATATTAATTTAATTTGTTCATTTGTTTTTGGTACACAATTAAAAACATAACAATTTTTTGTCATATACGACAAAAATCTTTCACTTATATATGATTTATTCAATATACAAATAACAGGAGTTACAAACTTTACCTTAGATTTTAAATCCAATAATTCATCATAAAAAGATTTATCGGTAATCACATGTAAATTATGAATAATAACAACATCTTTTTTACCAGATAAAAAAAACTCTATATTCTTATTTGTAATTATATGACATAATTCAGACACAAAGTTTTTCTTTTTGAATCTTGAATGATCTTTATCATATATACAATTAATATTAATACATCGATAATCTTCATTATTGATAATACGATTAACCTCCGTTTTTTTACCTACACCGGTTGAACCTACATAATATACAAGGGTAGGTTCAGTCTTTTCTAATGAAACATCAACAAACCAATTCTCCAATGTATCATAGTCATCAATTATTGTCATTTATTGTTCATATTATAACATAATTCCTTTATATTTTTAACATAAAATATAGTTATAATGCACTTTTTTGTGAATCTTTGGATTTTTTAAACACTTTTGAAACTTTTTCACATAATGACTTATTCTTCTTTTTGTATTTTGTTTCTAATTCATAATTATATTTTATACTAACTTTCTGCACATTTCTATTATTTTTTTTAAAATGTGTCACATTTCTTCGTGCTTTTTCATGATGAATGCGCAAAGGTTTATTTCCATTATAAACGGGTGGACCATCAGCTTTTGGGAATGTTGGTCCGCAAGGATTTTCATTATTTGAACAGTCACATAGTCTTTCATTTTTAGAACTTCCAAAACAACTAGTTAAGTAATCAATCATAATTAATATATATTTTTACTTATGTTTTGAAAATTTAATTACATAATATTATATAACCATAGTATTTGAATTGTTATAGTAATAAAATAATGATCAAATTATTATTATTATTAGAATTTTGTATAATACATTCTTTATTTTATCCAGAATCTTTGAATGGAAAAAAAATATTAATGAATGGACCATCAAATACAAATAATGCAGGTACAAGTTTTGATGGTAATGGGCATATAAGTAGTGTTGTATTCAATAAAAATAATGCTATAGTATCAGAATTAATTATAGAACCAGATAATAAAATTGTTTTTCCATTAAGTGATTTTTTAAAAAGGGATTATTTTTCCTTGTTTATAAAATATATATATAGTTTTTTAGGTAAAGCAAATGTGCAATCCGGTACAAGAAATACCATTGTCTTAAAATATAAAAATAATCTTTATGCGGCAGAAGAAACTTGTAAACCTTTAAAATTGATTTATGATGAAAATTATAATATTTGTATATTTGGAGAATCATCTTCTAGTGATAGGATGGGTGCACATATGTTAGAAGATAACACCATATTTTCCTATAATTTTTTAGAAAAATATCCCATTAGAATTAATAATAGTAAGTCAATTCCATGGACTCCTTTTAAATTTAAATATCCTATTATGATTCATGATGGAGTTAAAACATATGATGATAAATATTATATTTTTCCATTATCAAGTACAGGATTGGGAAAAATGGGTGAATATTTAAATAAATTACGCGGTTTGCCATTTGATTCTGAATCAAGGAAAGCTGGATTTTTAATTTACAATAAAGAATATAACAATTGTTCAGAAGTTTATATGGATGATTATGTAGATATGTTTCATATTCCGAAAATTGTTCATTTGGGAAATAATATTCATAAATTATATCTTACATTTGTTTATAATTTTACAGAATGGATGAATGATAATTCAACTAAATTAGGTATTGATTTGAAAGAATTAACAATAGACATAAATAAATCGAATATTAGTCACATTTATAATTCTGGAATACATATGGATTTTATCAATGAATATGAAGATGAATTAATTGGAAGCTCATTAACAAATAATCCTAAAGCAATATTTTATAATACTTTAAATAGAAACACAAGATATTTAGATATTCCAGGAGAAATTGTTAGAGAAATTATTCCTTATAAAGGTATGTTAATATATTTTTCACATGAAAAAAATTTAACTAAAACATTTTTATATATTGTTACAATGACAAATGGACAAGAATTGACAAAAATAGAAGTTCCAAATCGTCCACCAGGAATGCATACTACTATGTATTAAGGATAAATTATATTTAATTAGATAATGGAAAAGTTAATTGTTTATGAAAAATTATTTTTTGATAAACTTTTTATAATAATACCTAGTGCAAAAGAATTAAATAATGGTCAAAAGAAAACTTTATTTTTCAGTAGTTCATTATGTTCGTTTGGTTTGATTTATTATTTGATGTATTATATATTATCTTATTATCCAGGAATTTTATCATTATGTTTCTCAACTCATAATATTCATTTAACAATAACAAGTTCAAATGATGATAAATTATGTCCAAAAATTATATTAAGTTGGCTACTTTTTGGTATTTTTGAAAATATGCGAATCATATTGGATAGAATGCCAATCACTAGATTAACAGCACATTTAGGAACAATTTATATTATTAATATTAGTTGTGAAACCAATAAAAAGATTTTGTTAGAATTGTCAAATAAATCTAAAGAAGTTATTAACAACATTATTAGTAATGTTGTTGAAACAGATTCATTGTATTCTGAACCACAATTGAATGAACATGCGGATAAATGTTCCAAGTCCGATTCTCAGTCAATGGTGTCTCAATTAAAGGAATAATCGGTGTTGAAATATTAAAGCAAATTTAACGAATTGGAGGATTTTTATTTTCATCAACATGCAAGCTTTTATATGATTCTGAAGTAGCTGTTTTTAATTCGGATGCATTATTATTTTTAAGTACAAAATAACGATATTGGTATATCAAATCCGTCATTGATGAATGACGTGTTCCTAAGAAAAAAGTTGACTGCATACACATAAATATGTCAATAATTGTATCACGCACACTAGTATGTCGAACTCCAAATTTTTTATCAAATGAATTATTGGATATAATCCTAGAACCATATTTTTCTTTAAATTCAGAAAGAGTATTGTTATTATCAGTCGCAATATATATTTTTAGATCTGAATCGTGGGAATCAATAAAATTATAATAATATGAATTTTCTAATAATTTCTTAGCTCTAGATAAAGAACCAATATCAGTCCTACGTACATGAACTGCTATATATTTCTCATTTATAACTTTGCTAGTTATTTCTTCACTAAATTTTAATTCAGAATAAATATTATTTTTATGTCCATCATATGCATAATCACATTTCTTATTGGAATGAGGACTAGAAACACCAGAACCTACAAAACCACCACTAACAACAAGGTTTTGTAATGATTTGTTGTCTGAACGCCATTTTCTTAAAAAATTATCCTCTTCATATTTTTCAAAAATAAAAGATATATTTTTTGGAAATACAAAATATTTTGAGAAATCTTCTATACAATAATTCGTTGGAATATTATAAATATTCATATTAAGATTATTTGCTAAACAATAATTATAATGCGAATATAGACTTCTTAATCTATTACATAAACCATTACATAAACAAATATTTAATGATTTCATATTAATTACACTAAATTAATATTATATTTGAAATTTTAAAAAGCTTCTGGACGGGTTCGAACCGCCGATCTCATGCTTACTAGGCATGCGCCTTACCACTTGGCCACAGAAGCAAAGGTCCAATTGGGAATCGAACCCAAGTCGGCAGAAAAATACGACTAATCATAGCCATCAAAACCTGCAGTGATAACCAACTACACTATTGGACCACATAAAAACAATATGAACAAGACTATACCTTGTTAATTATATTTTAATTGTTTTTCTTTATATCATAATAATGATATATTAGAAACATATTACCAAGCTATTTCTTTTTTACCCAAATTTCTTAATATTTCATTTGCTTTACTAAAATGCTTGTTTCCAAAAAACCCACCCCTGTTAGCAGACATTGGACTGGGATGATTTGCACATAATATATAATGCTTATTTATATCTATTAAATTACTTTTACTTTGAGCATATTTTCCCCAAAGTATAAAAATAACATCTTGTTTATTATCCGATATAAACTTTATTACGTTATTTCCAAAAGATTTCCATATTTTAGAATGGCTATTTGGACAATGTTCTCTTACTGAAAGTGCAGTATTCAACAATAAAATACCTTGAGTTGCCCAATCTGTTAAGTCGGGATTAGTTCTATTTATTCCTAAATCATTTTGAAGTTCTTTAAAAATATTTCTTAAAGATGGAGGAGTTTTCATATTTGATGGTACGCTAAATGATAAACCCATTGCTTGACCTTCACTGTGATATGGATCTTGACCAAGAATACAAATTTTTAGATTTTCAAATGCACAAATATCAAATGCAGCAAATCTTAAATTAATTGGTGGATAAATTTGTAATTGATTTTCATATTTTGTTTGTTCTAATTGAATTTCTTTATTTATATTATTTAAATCGTAATTATAACATTCGAATAATTTGTCCCAAGTCATTGTTTATTCTTAAATCTAAATTTTTAAATCATTTTTTTAGAACTAAACTAAATAGAAATTGATTTCACATTATATTAATTTGTTGCTAATATTATGATATTTACATATGAAAATATTGATGAGAATAATATTTTAAAAAAATTTTATCAAACAAAAATAGAAGGCACACAAATTAAAAAAATATTTGATAAAAATCATCCATTGGTTAATCAAAAGGGATTGTTTGCTACTAAAGAATGGCATCAATATGATATAATAGGCGAATATACAGGTAAAGTTGTTGAATTACCCAATAATAGTGATTATTTAATAGCTTTTGCAAATATTAGCTATTCTGCATGTTTAGATGCTCTAGATTATGGTAACGAAATTCGTTATATAAATCATTATAAAAATATAAAAGAAAGTCCAAATTGCAAATTTGTAAGTACTTATATTAATTTGAAACCAGTAATATTAGTAATAATAACTAAACATGTTAAAGTTAATGAAGAATTTCTTGTAGATTATTGTTATAATTTTTCTTAAATTTTGCAATAAATTCAAAATCTTTTTTATAGATTTTATTTAAGAATTTTTTTGAATCATTTGATAATTCTAAATCATAATTTTTTGAACACACATTTTTAAATGGAATTTTTTTTCGAAATATGGAATCAATTTCATCAAATTCAATAACATAAACTAATTTTTTTTCATTTATCCAGTAATATTGAGGTAAATATGTGTATTTTAATGGTGTTTTAACAGAATCTATTGTATGTTGTTCATTAATAATTTCATCAATTATTAGAGGATTTCCCTTTTTCCATTCTTGTGCCCAATGATTTGGAGTTATAAAACCCGCATTGATTATTTTTTTTATTTTTTCATAATGTGAATAATTTTCTAATGCATATATGACTGCTGAACAAAATCGTGAATATGGATCGCGAATTATTATCATTTGATTTTCAAGAATACTTATTTGTGCATCGTGACCATGATATTTTATATTTTTATTTTTGTTACAAAATTCTTCCATAGAAGTTCCCGCATTTTTTGCTATATGAACAAAATTAATAATATTATTCATATTTATTATATCATTTTACATATTTTTGCTTCATTTTTATAAGTATAAATCTATTGCAACTTTATCAAACTAAATGATAGAATCAATTAAACCATATATTGTATCATTTAGACTTGATGGAATACAATATATAGCAACTATTTTTGCTCCACTATACTTTAATTATTGGAATAATATTGATAATATGGACCATTGCTACGTATTATTATGTAGTATCGGTTTTATTTATGGTATGATTATAAATAATTATTATGATTATGAAACGGATCTTAAAAATAATCCAGAAAAGGTGATGTTATCGAAATTAAGTCTTAATATATGGTCAAAAATATTTGGTTTGATGTATTTAACATTACATCTTTTTATTAGTGCAAACAGTAATTCAATATATTACAAATATGGTAGTTTATATGCATTTACTCTTGTATCGATATATACAAAATATTTAAAAAAAATTATATTAATAAAAAATATTTCTACAGCAATTTACATGTGTTTCTTGCCTATTTTCGTATTTGTAGCTGAAAAACACAATTTAGAAATGGCTTATTATAGTTCTATACCATTAACTTGTTTAATAACTATTCGTGAAGTGATGCTTGATATTTGTGATAAATCTGCAGATGAATCTGCGAATATTATAACTTTACCAACATTATTTGGAATTAAAAATACTCAAAATATATTGAAACTATTTGTTATTTGTTTGTGGATTCTAGGAATTAAAATACAATATGGAAATAATGCATTATATCCATGCAAAGTTGGGTTAATTTCTAATATATGTTCATATTCATTATATAGAATTCATACAATAATTGGAGATAATGACAGAAAATATATGGTAAGTGCCATGTTTTTTTATTATTTATGGATAGCATTTATAAATTCCGATTCTATAAACCTATATATGGCAATATTTTGCGCATTATTCATTTTTGGTATTATTAAAAGTAATATAGGATTATTTTGGAAAGAAAGTGTTGTATTTAATAGAAAACTTGTTCATACTGGAATAGGATGTCTTTTAATATCGTTACCAGCAAAAGATGTAAGTATGATTGTTTTGTTATTTCTATTTGGTCTAGTATTTATATTACCTTCACTAAGATTGGGAATAGAAAAATACAATGAACCATTATCTTATGATGTTGGAGTATTGTGTTGGTTAATATTTTCATTATTGTGGAGTTTGTTGCATATTAATAAACCTATAGAATCATATATAAAATGTTTACCATTCTATATTTCTGATCCAGCAGGCGCATTAGTTGGTAGAACAACTGATCCAAATTTTGTAAAAATTATTTGGAAAAATAAATCATTACAAGGTTCACTTATGATTTTAATGGTTTCTTATAGTTTAACTCAATCTGTTATATTATGTGTTACAATAACAATTGCAGAATTATTCGGACAAGAATATGATAATGCCCTTATTGGTTCAATATTAATAATATATAGCTTTTTTGATCCTAATATAAATCTTTTCTAATTAAAATCTTTTTTCTTGTTTTTATGCAAATTGACGCGTTCTTTTTCTTAATTATATTTCAATTCACTTATAATATAAAGAAATTTTCATTTATTAGTAATGATATAAATGAGTTATGAATCTTATTGGGATTGTTTACCAAATGATGTTATAAAAATAATAAAAGAATATAGTGTTCACCCAATAATTAATGTTATTAATGAATGTATTCAATGGATGGAAAAAGTATTAGTTGAAGATAGTAGACTATTACAAAATGCATTGCCTGAAAACGGTTATATAAGATCTTTTATTTATTATTTAGATGATGATGATGATATAGCTACCGATGAATATTTTTGTGCAATAAATTCTGATACACCATGGAATATTCGCGTAAATAGTTCACCTATTGCTAATAACAATAAGATGAATGAATTAAATGAATTATATAAATTTAGAGAAACAAAATATACTAAATTCAAACTAAGACGATTATTATATCGTTCTTTTACTAATATTGAAAATTTAATTAGTAAAAAAGAACTTGCCTTAAAAATAGCAAGAAATAATAGAAGAAAAAGAAATCGTGAACCAGAAGATTATTATGCTTATTATAAAGATAACAGAGTATTGAATTTTGTTAGACAAGAGCAAGAATTGAATTATTTAATCAATCATTATTGGTCAACACAAAAATAATTGTTATTAATTATATTTTCCATTTTTGGAGAATTGTTTGTATATATATAAAATATTTCATCATAATATTTTTTTAGAGTATTATTTTCAATATTTTCTGTTTTTATTGATGTTGGACTTTCTTCATGTTCTGGTTCTAGAGATATGTTTTGATATATGTTTTTGTAAACTCTTGTTATTTGTCCCTTTTCATTTTGTGTTTCAAGCATTATATTTACTGGAAATGAAGAAAAACTTGTATTTATTGATTTGTTATTTTGACTATATCCTTGTATTAATATGTATTTTTCAGGACTTTGTATATAATCACCATATACAAAAGACCAAGAATAATAAAGAGGTAATCTTGAACTGTTATGGTAAATATTTACGTCTAATAATACTTCCTCATCTGGAAGAGGTAAAATTGGTGTATTTGAAATATTTTTACAATAAGGAGATAATTCATTTTTATCATGAATCATAATAACATCTACAAAAATTAGAGTACCCCATTTGTAAACACTACTAATTATATTTTGATTGATGAAACCCTTTATTTTCACAGTTTGACCATTATAACTAAATAATGCATTTTGAATATTTATTGGTATAAAATTTGATTCAGATGAGAGTATTGACCAGAACCCTCCTTCTAAATTCATATATTGAACTTTTCCAGTAAATTCAATATGTTCTTTGTCTTCTTCACTGCTATCAATAAAATATTTTGTAGCAGTTTTTAATGCCAATCCCCCCCAACCTTCTAGATTTGGGGGTTGTGACTGCAGATTTGATAAATAATATGATATTTCTTTCAACTTATTATATGTATTACATTTGCAGTCACCTTTAAAAGTCATCTATATAATATTATAAAACTTGTTTTTTGAAAATTATCTGGAATTTGCACCATAGATGCACATATACTTAATTCTTTTTTACACCAAAATTTTAATAATTATTAAAATTATTATATAACAATATCTAAATTATAATAACTTAAATGAAAACATTGGGATTTATTTTTATTTTTTTTACAATTAAAACAGATTCTTTTAGTGTTATTAAAAAAATGTCTAAACAAATGAAATGGCACCAATTCCATAATAGAGTTTCCAAATCAGTATTATCTCATCCAGTTGTAACAAACAACAGTTTCACAAAAGAATTTTCTAAAGGACAAGCATGTTTAACAAAACAAAAAGTTTTAGTTCAACAGTTTAGTGTTTTTAGTCAATTATTTTTAATAGCTCAACTAAAAAAAATTATTAATGCTCCTAATTTAGATGAAATGCGCGATGGTAAGGAAATTTTATGTAATGAATTAGGTGTTAAATTCTATAATGGTTCTATTGAAAAAGGTACTTATTCACATTCATATGCACATTATGAATGGTTGGTACATATGGCAAAAGAATTAGGATTAAACTATAATGATCTTGGTAAAAGATGTTTAGGTAATCCTAGTACACTACATTTTTGTGATGAATTATCCAGATTATATGGTAGTTCAAACGATAATGTTGCTATTGCAGCATCATATGCTATTGAAAATTGGGCACAAGCTGGATTTTGGAACGAATTAATTAAAGGATTTGAAATCATTAATGAGAAACGTATTCAAAATAAAGAAAAACCTCTACCTTTAGGCTTTTGGAAATTTCATGCTAAATTAGAAGAACAACACGCTGCGCATACTGTTGAAGAACTTAAATCGGTTTATTTAGATAATCGAATAACAGATAGTGAAGATTTTATTTTTTATTGTGAGGAAATGTTAGATGCTATTGATATATTTTGGAGAGGAATTGACAAAAGCTATTTAGTTTACTAATTTTTTTTTAATAAAGTTAATTTATTGAAATAATCTTTATTGTTTTTTGCATCTTCATATCCCATATCAATTAAATATTTTACGTATCCATCATCAGCACAAAGCGATAAAGATAATAATGAAGAATGAAGAACAAATCCTATACCATTATTACTAAAATTACGAAAAGTATTTAAAGATATGGGAATCCAATTATGTTCTTCATCAGGATAATTCCGATTATCTGGAAGAATAAAACTCATTCCACCATCCACACACTCTTTATCCCTAAATGTATGTGTTGCATTTCCAAATACAAACGGTATCCAACAAGAAGTTACTACACATTCCATTAAATCAGATACCGAATCCCAATGACTAATATAATCACCTTCAGAATATATACCTTTCACTTTTGTCACTAAAATACTTGTTTTCTTATTTATTTCAGGAAATTTACCCGATTCTTCTATTATTGATCCAAGTTTTGGTTTCAAACCATTTAATCCATTTGGACCAAATAAAGAATTTGAAAATAATTCGCCAAAAATACTATTATTTATGTTAGAATCTCTAATACTTTTTAAACAAGGTCTTATAAAGTCATCAAAACTGTTTTTTGTCATTAATTCTGCTGATAACGCAACTGCTGCAATACTACCACCAGATAAACCACCAAATGATACATTCTTTAAATCATAATTTTCCTGTAAATACATTGCAATTCCCAAATAATAAGAATACAAACCACCGGCGCCATAAAAAAATATTCCATTTGGAATCATACTATTATGTCAACAACTTCATCATAGTTTAACTTTTAATTTCAATATACAATTCTTTCAAAATCTATTGCCATCCTTTCAAACGGATGTTCATAATATTGATCGCTTATTATTACATCTCTTATGCTTTTAGCATTATCTCTATAAATCGCCTTTAACTCATTGCCAGAAGAATCAGCATAAATATAGTCATCAATGTCGGGATTTGCTCTTACAATTCCTTTATTAAGACCACTTTTAACAAAATTATTCTGTTTTATATAATTTTGTGCATATTCAGGATATATTTTCTGAAAAATATGAGTCTTTTCGTGAATAAGTAATTCTATTAGACTTTTAGTATTCCTTTTTATAGATCTTTTTGGTAATATTATAACATCTTTTCTTGTATGGGGTAAACCATTCTCGTATAATTTACCTTTAATTATGCCAAACTTCCAAGGTATTTTATTGAATTTAGAATAATCAAAATATGCATTCTGCTTTTTTGCTATTAATATACGAAAATCAATGTACACAGTTAGTAAAGATAATTTCAATACATCATAAAATGATGCATTAGTAACAGACATGGATATATTTGTGTTGATATAGTTGTATACAGAATCTATATTTCTTACTTCTAAATCTTTTTTAGAAAAAGTATTTAAATATTTTCTATCGGATAGTAATAATTTTAAACTTTTTTTAGAAATAAAAACAGGTTTAAACAATATTGCTAATGCTATTAAACACAAAAATAGTATTATACATATAGTTATACTCATAATTGTAACAATATTATTTGCGCGCCTATTAAAACAGTTACTATTGCTATAAATTCAATCATAATACATTATTTAAATTTTATTATTCAATTATAACAATTCATCAATTATAACAAAGTTTCCATATAAACATTCTTCCCTATTCATATTTACTTTTTTAGGTTCACTAATTTTTATTTTGCGAATTTTATCTGTAAAACATGATAATGCATATTTATCATTACCTATTTTGTCACTGCACAAATTAAAACATTTATCGTGACAATCATCACATTTATCGTGACAATCATTATGATAATATTTACAAGAAATTAAAGAATCGCAACATGAAACAACATTATAAATTACACTATTTTTGATATCTTCTATCATTGACTTTAATTAATTTAATAACTAATATTTTTAAGAATGTTTTGTTTCCGCATAAATATTTTATTCACAAAATGATTTGAATTCTTCAACGGTTCTTTCACCTTGAAATTCAACAAGATTTAACTTTCCATTTGCTTTGTTTAATTTGACAATTGTTGGAAATCCTTTTGATTGGAAACCAAATTTCGATTTAAAATCATCTGTTACATGGGTCTTTTTTGCTTCTATAGCATATAGATTTACTTTAGAACCACCAAATTCAGAACCATTTGCTTCAGAATAAAATTCATTCCATGCAGGAATCATTCTTTTGCACCATCCACAAAAATCAGCATGCAATACTACTATCGCTTTTTCTCCATTATTAATATTGTTTTCAATCGGCGCGCAAGATGATATTTCACCATTAAACGAATCTGAATCAGAATTCGAAAAAGATTCATACATGAAAATTGTAAGAAGACTACCAGATATTACAAAATAAAGAAATATTATTGCTGCTACAAACAACACTACCATTTTTGGATTGAATTTGCACTCCATATAATATTTATAATATTTTAATTAATTTTTTTTATAATTCTCCGCAATTTTTTCTTTTTACCACCTCTTAAATTTGATCTTATCTTTCTTACAACAGCCTCTTTATTATGTGTTCCCAATCCTTGTAAACCTTCCATATTACTTATGAGAGTTCTCATATGAATATCATGTGGATCTTTATTATATGCATCGCCTCCCGGAGCGACCCCGCGTTGCGAAAGTTCTCTAAGTCTTGCAGTTAGATCACTATACTCATAGTCTCGAAGGGTTCCATCACGTAATAAGGCAGCGGCGTCTGCATGCAAAAGAACGTCGTCACTATATTCTTCGAAAGAATCATGCGACTTGGACTCATCAACCCCTTCGTTGGCTCGCGTCGATGCTCTCTTTCTATATATTCTGTTAATAGCAGGTTCACTAATTTCAGCAAGAAACTCTGATGGATTAAATTCATTTTTTATTGAACCATCATCATTAAAAACCTCAAGTTCACGAGCTAACCACGAAGGATGTTCTTTTGAAACATACACATATAAATAATCAGGCCATGCAGCCAGATCAGGATTCCTTATCCGTATAGTCTTATCGTATAAAAACCATAATGCTCTACCAAGTAAAATGCGAATATCTTCTAAGAAAAATGTTAGTATTGATTTAGATAAAATTAAATCTTCATCAGAAAAAGTAAGAACCTCATCACTCTCCGCGTCGCGTTCGCCGCGCGCAGGTATATCAGATATTTGTCTTAAAATTGCTTTTCCAGGAGAAGATTTCCAAAAATTCACCATATCAAAATTTTTAAAATCAGCAATTAAATTACTTATGTCCTCATCGAGTGAAATCCAAATACCATCCGCTTTTTCTTGATTAAAATTTTCATAACCGTTTTCTGGCACAGCATTAATGCGTCGCACCCTGGCGCCCCTGCGAAGGGATGCGCGATGACGCTCCTCGGCCTCAGAGGAAGACTCGTCATCGCTTGTTGAAATGCCCGGATAATCCCGACTGCGTGGGCTTTGATGACGGTTTTCTCCATATGTTTGTAATATTTTATAATAGAGATACTGCTTTAACATAATAGTCATTTTTCTATAAGAATCTGCTAATGGAGTGCTTGACTTTTCTTGTGAAAAGTTCCGCCATCCATTTGATGCTGCGTCAAAATAATCTTTTTCGATTGCATTTTCAAGAGATTGTTGTCTCATTCTAATTGAATCCGAAACAATACCAGCATTTAATTTCATACTTGAATTTTTCATAGTATCATATATAGCCTGTTTTTTTAACATCGGTTCTTCAAATGCTTTATAGTGCATTGGTATAAATCCTCGTTGTGTATATTTTATAAAACGACGAGTAACTGTTTTAAAACAAGCTGCAAATGTTATGTATTTCCAATTATTTGGAATGTTCAAAATTCTATTTTTAATTGATTCTTCGTGCAAGCTTACTAATTTGTGTTCTTGTTTTAATGTTTGTAAAGAAGTATATACTTTACAAACAGAAAAATCATAATTCTTAGCAATATATTGATGAACATCAACATCTTCTTTTAAAAAAATTAATTGTATTTCTTGTTGTCCAGGTGGTGTTGAGCAAAACATTATACTTGGGCTATTACATTCTTTTGAATAATCATAATTTTGCCCATCATATTGCTTATAGGTTTCGCCATTATATCGTGTTGTACTGCTTGGGGTTCGAAATCCAGTTTGAACACTCCAATGTAAATTAGTGTCATCAAATCTTGGGTGTCTTCTTTTAAATTTTGTTATTGTCGTCCAAAGTAAACCGAACATCTCCTTCTTTTCATTTTCTTTTAAATTATCCATATTTGGAAGATGGTCGGTGTCTAAATAGTAACTATCAATCCGGTTGTTCGTGTAAAGATAGCTAACTCTTTCGTAATATTGACTAAATTCAGTTAAAAACATTTTATCAATATCATTCCAATGCGACGCATTTTTTCCGAAATTCTTTGAGGAATACCAGGCCCGGTAAGCATCATCTAGAAAAGGCCTGTGAGGATACGGCATGTCTGGTGGTTCTTCTTTTTTTCTCTCTTCCAAGCTATAACGTCCTGTTCTAGATGGTATGTAAATATCTATGTCTCCCGGACGAAATGATGGCATATTATTTCTTTCCAAATACATTGCCAAAGCACATGAACCAGCAATACAACCACCATGTAAATAAGCAAAATTCAATATACTTAATGCTAATTCACTTTCAAGTCCAGTAACATTAACTAACGATTTATGTATATCACTATTTTCTAAACCACTGTTAATATACATTGATTATTATATATAAAGAATTTATTAATGTTCTACAAACAACACTACTATTTTGGATTGAATCTGCACTATATATATATATTTTAATTATTTTGCCTTGTAATTCTTAGCAACTTTTTCTTTTTACCCCCTCTTAAATATGATCTTATGTTTCTAATAGCAGTCTCTTTATTATGTGTTCCCAAACCTTGTAAATCTTCTATATTACTTATGAGAGTTCTAATATGAATATCCTCAGGATCTTTATTATAAGTTCGTGTATCGACGTGTGCAGGTGCGCTGCGTTGCGAAAGAATGTTATCACCATGTTCTTCGAAAGAATCATGTGACTTGGACTCCTCCACACCTTCATCATCGTGATGCGCTGCTCTATTCCTATACATTCTGTTAATAGAAGGTTCACTAATTTCAGCAAGAAACTCTGCTTGATTATTAAATTTACTTTTTATTGAACCATCATCATTAAAAACTTGAAGCATATCAGATAGTAATCCTTGATTTTCTTTTGAAACAGGAAAGTCTAAATACCGAAACGTAGTCCACGTCTGCCCAGTTGTCGGAAATGGTTTACTCTTTTTTACAGTCTTATTGTATAAAAACCATAATGCTCTACCAAGAAGATCATGAATATCTTCTAAGAAAGATGTTAGTATTGATTTAGATAAAATCACATCTTCATCAGAAAAAGTAAGAACATTGTTATCACTATCACTATCACTATCACTATCACTATCACTATCACTATCACTATCACTATTCTCAGATATATTAGATATTTGTCTTAAAATTGCTTTTCCAGGAGTAGATTTCCAAAACTTCACCATATCAAATCTTTTAAAATCATCAATTAAATTATTTATGTCCTCATCGAGTAAAATATACATACCACCTGCTGTATCATCTCTAAAACTTTCGGGACCATCTTTTTCATATATTTGTAATATTTTATAATAGAGATATTGCTTTAACATAATAGTCATTTTTCTATAAGAATCTGCTAATGGAGTGCTTGACTTTTCTTGTGAAAAGTTCCTCCATCCATTCATTCCTTCTTCATTATAATCTTTTTCGATTAATTTCTTAAGCGATTCTTCACGCATTTTAACTGAATCTGAAACAATACCAGCATTTAATTTCATACTTGATTTTTTCATAGCATCATATATAGCTTGCTTTTTTAACAGCGGTGCTTCAAATGCTTTATAGTGTATTGGTATAAATCCTCGTTGTGTATATTTTATAAAACGACGAGTAACTGTTTTAAAACAAGCTGCAATCGTTATGTATTCCCAATTATTTGGAATATCTAAAACTCTATTTTTTATTGATTCTTCGTGCAAGCTTACTAATTTGTGTTCTTGTTTTAATGCTTGTAAAGAAGTATATACCTTACAAACAGAAAAATCATAATTCTTAGCAATATATTTACTAACATCAACATTTTCTTTTAAAAAAATTAATTGTATTTCTTGTTGTCCAGGCGGCACAGCGCACCAGGTTTTGTTCTTCTCGAACTGACTCGGGATAAGCGAAGTCTTTATATTGGAGGAAAACGCATAACTACTGCCATTATACCTATAGGTATCGCCAATATATCGTACATTCTCAGTATTCCTTCTTTTAAAACTTGATATTTTCGTCCAAAGTAAACCGAACACTTCCTCCTTTTCATTTTTTTTTAAATTATCCGTATTTGGAAGATCCAATTTTGGAGAATTGCCGCTGTAATCTATTTGTAAATAGTAACTATCAGTTGTACCTTTGTAAATATCGTTCCCGACTCTTTTGTAATGTTTACTAAATTCAGTTACAAACATTTTATCAATATCACCCCAATGCGACGGACTGGTTCCGAAATCATCCGAAAGATTGCTATATTCATGGAAACTATCAATATTATATAGTTTCGGTCGGCGAGGCGTCGGCATCTCCTTTGTATACAAGTAATGTACTAGAGTTCGTGATTGTCTGGATGGTATGTAAATATCTATGTCACCTGGGCGAAATGATGGCATATTATTTCTTTCCAAATACATTGCTAAAGCACATGAACCAGCAATACAACCACCATGTAAATTAGCAAATTTCAATATACTTAATGCTAATCGACTTTCAAGTCCGGTAACATTGACTAACGATTTATGTATATCACTATTTTCTAAACCACTGTTAATATACATTGATTATTATATATAAAGAATTTATTAATGTTCTAAAACAACGTAGCAACATACCTAACTCCAAAAAAAACAACAGTAGCAACTCCAATATTAAAAACGTCTTCTAAGAATTCTAATTCCATCTTATAATTGATTATTATGTACAACGTCTTAAATCATATTGATGATTTACTGTTAAAGATCAGATGCATGGTTTTGTACAAAACAATTTTATAGAGATTTTACGTAATCATCTATCATAAAATAAGTATTCAAACGTTACGTCTTTTATTGGTTTATTTGATATATAATGATAAGTTGTTTCAAGTAATTTGTTTAAACGTAAATCCCAATTGTCTTTGTTCTTTATTCTCAAAATTCCATCTTTACCAACTTTCCAACAAGATTCTATTTTTTGATTATTAGAATCAACATAACTATCTGGATTAAATCGTATTATTACAATAGGTCTATGAATATTGTTTTCACTAAAATCCTGACTTAATTCCATGATTCTCTTGTTTTCACAAATATAGTTGCCATTTTTGTGTTTATTTTCATCACATTCTATAATTAATATATGACTTCCCAAGTCGCAAACCATATCGGGTCTCTTTTTAGAACACCCTAAATCATATGCCTTGTCGTTTACCCAATCAACATTGGTATGTTGAGTTATAAATTCTACCATAGATAGTTCTTTCGTTTTGTAATTACGTTTTACAGCATATCCTGCTTGAATAGCACAAGTTACACATAATTTATCATATTTTGGAATACCGTGTTTTGATTTACAGATTCTACAAATTGTAGAACCTTCACATTGAGTACAATATGAACGCCTAATATTGTGTTCACAAATTTGACTACCACCACAATCTTTACATTGTGACCGCCTAATTTTGTGTTCACAAACTTGACTACCACCACACTCTTTACATAGCGATCTTCTCATTTTGTGTTCACAAATTGCAGAACCACCACACTCTTTACAGTATGACTTTTCGCGTCCGTGTTTACAAATAGAAGAACCACCACACTCTTTACAGTATGACTTTCTTTTTTTATGTTCACAAATTTGACTACCGCCACAATCTTTACATTTACTCCCCTGACAATTATGTTCACAATGCCATATATTACCACTCCATATTCGAATTTTTCCTTTAAATATCCATTTTTCGCCTTTATGTCTTTGTAATCCTCTTTTCCATTCTTTCAAATTATATTTTCTATTATTAGCAAATGCACCTGGAATATTGATATTCATATTTACAAATATTAATTATTAATTACGCAATTCATTTTTATCATTTTTATTCTTATTATTACGTAAAAATGCCTGCCTACTTAAAGTAGACAGGCATAACGCAAAAACGCCCACCTTACCAACCAAGGTAAGATGGGCTACTACTCCGTCCGGGGTTCGAACTCGGGGCCTCCAGTATTGGTAATACAGCATATGCGTGTATTCATAAGACTGGCGCTTGGAACTGTTATACCTTCACGGTAGTAACATCTGACCAACTGAGCTAACGGAGCTTTGCTAAAATGCATCTGGTGAGGTTCGTGGGAGCTCGTTTTTAAACGAGTAACTCACGCCTCCGAAGAGATGGGGGTGTTCGATTCATATATTAATATGAAACTTAAATCCCACGCCTTAGACCAACTCGGCCACAGATACAAGTGAAGATGGACTTTGTCCTTCTTACTATATACTATAGTATATCCTTTATACTGTTTTTTTCCAGACAAAAAATAAAATCATTGGAAGAAAATTTTTAATAAAAAATAAATAATTAATGAAAATTTTGTAGTAATTTTTTACGGGTTTTACGTTCTAATAATATACGCTTATTTACATTATTAGATAAATACGGTAATATTAGATTTTTTTCGGTTTTGGATAAATAAGAACCTCTCAAAGCGACAAGTCTTTCAGATATTTGTTTTCTGGAACCACTTGTAGTAAGTCCATATTTTTTTGCTAATTTAATAAATATAGCTTTACTATTTTTATTACTTTTGTTTTTACGGGTTTTACTATTCATATTAGTTATACAAATATTTTAATAGTTTTTGTTTTCTTCTTTTCCCTCCTAAAAATTTACTAATATTATATGGTAATCCTTCAACTCCTTTAATTCTTGCTGCATCTTTGAGGTGTCGCGCATCATTATATGATTCATCAAAAGAATTTTGTAAAATATTATGGATTTTTTTCATTTTTCTTGAATGAAGTTTTTCTTCTATTTCTTTTATTGTATTCATATCTTCATCTGTTTTGCGTGTAACCAGGTTTATAATAGCGTAAGCATATTTCTCAATATCATCGCCATTTGGATTTCCTTCGTCAATACCAATTCCTTGTTCAGCTAACCAGCGTTGTTTACCTAATTCAAACGAGGTAATTGGAGGCAATGCGCGCTCCATATCATCTTTAAGTGTATAAAAACGAGTTTTTCCAGTCTCTCGAGCCGGTTGAATATCTCCTTGTATCATATCTAAGAGAATACCGCTGCCGTCATCATCTTGTGAATGTCTATTATAGATTTTGTAAATATTTTCAATTCTATCAAAATAATCTTGTACAATCTTCTTCATAGGTTCTTCAAGTGTATTTCGTATATTTCCAATATTTTGTGAATACATGTTATTTTTTTCAAGAAGTTTTATAATACCTTCAAAAAATCCATTTATGATTTTAGGATTTAGTCTATTTTTTCCAAGTTTTTTAGAAGCAAGAATGTCTAAATGTCGTCCTATTCTATAAAGGTATAGTTTATTTTTTAGCGGTTGTTTACTATTTTCAATATTAACTATTTTTTGAATAAAATAAAATTCTAATTCTTCAAGAAAGTCTTTAAAACCTTGAAAAATTGGATCGACAATTTGATATTCATTAATATTTTGTGTCCAATTTGTAGCAATGTTTGACTTTTTAAGTTTAAGAATATTATCTCTTATTTGTATTGGAATAAATCCTCTACCCATATATTTAATGAATCGGTATGTTACAGTACGAATAACACCAGATAATGTACTATATCTATAATTTTGTGGTGTATCAAGACAGTGTGAACTGACTACATCAGGATGCAATCTGACAATTGGTGCATCGATATTTTCATCTTTATTTCGTTTTTCTGTATCTATGTATACTTTACAAATACTGTAATCGTAATAATTATCAATATATGTGGGTACTGATACATTGCCGTATAAAAAAATCAATTGAACATTTGGTAATCGATTTCTTACAATTTTTTTTAGATGACTGTTTGGAACAATACCAAATTTGGTATCGTGAATTCCAACATCTACAACCGTATAACCATAACCGTTTTCTGGTTTAGAATCATCAGGCTCAGGCAGAACAGTATTCGTGTATTGTGCGGCGATTTTCGCCGCATCTGCAGCTTTTGCTCGTTCTACAAGAATAGGTGTCATTATTGAATGATATTGTTCCGCCAATTCAGCTGACGTAGTATGAGAGTTTATTGGACCATTTCTTGGTACATCTAATCTAGTTCGAATTGCTTGATCAATTCTCTCTTCACTATTTACAAAGACTAATCTTTGTGGCAATGATCTTGCTTGCCTTGCATTAACAATAGTGCCTTTTTTAAGTTCTAATTGTGGATACATTTGCGGATAGTTATTCCAGCGCCGGGCGGCGTCGAGTATATTGTCTGTTGTATATAAATCATTAGGTAGCTTATTCGGATTATCAACCTTAATATCTTCGATTACTTCATACATAACTTTATTATTTAACCAGCCGGACGGATTGCTGATAGGGTGAAATGATGAAACACTAATTTCCATATTAATTGTATCTTCTACTGGTGGCTCGTTTAAAAATCGTGTAGTGTTACCATATGATTCATGCAATGAATCTTTGAATTTGTGATGTCCCTGACTGAAATAAGCACATAAATTTTTGCAACCAAAATGAGCAGTGAAATTATCAATTATAACTTTTTGAACTTTGTTACTAAATTGTATATTATTCCAGTTGACCGGATCATGATAAATACTATGATCTACTTTAAAATAAATATCTATATCATTTGGTATCCAACCTATATATTTGTTTTCATTTTGTCTTGTAAGTTCCATGGCAAGAGCAGCGGAACCTCCAATTGTACCTTTATTATGAATAACCCAATCATATAAATAATTTGCTATATTTTTATCCATTTTTGTGGACAATTGTAATAGTTCCTTATTTGATTTATAAAAATCTTTTGTTTCTTTACTAGAATATGATGAATCGGTATCAGAAGATATGTCAGCTTCATCAATATATGAATGATCATCATTTTCATCTAAGTCATTTAAATCCATTAATAATTAATAACATTTTAAATTTCAATATTTTTTGATTTAATATTAATTAAATTATTATGAGTTTGTGTAACCATTGTATCTACGAAAGTATTTAGGTCATAATGAAATATTACATCTTCATTGTCGTCATTTAAATGAAGTTTAGAATAAAAATCGTTTGATTTATAGCAACCACATAATCTATAAGGCTGGTTTTTATTATAAACTCTCCAATCCACATATGGATTCGCAAATTTTTTTAAGTATTTACTAAGTTTTTCACGTTCTTCTGGACTAATCGAATATTCTGGAAAAATAATATGCCAAGATTTTTTATCAAATCTATGTGCTGAAAGCACGCGACGGATAGAAGGAGTAATATTGTACAACAACTTTAAAATGGCATATAAGTGTTGTAAAACTTCATTCAATTCAAGTAAATAGTTATTAGATTCTATGTCAAAATACAATTTACTGTTATATTCTATTATTTCATAATAACATCTCATATTTGATGGCGTTTTTTTAATATAATCATATAATTCAGATGGATTTTTAAATACTGCACTAGCTTGTTTCTCTGATCTAAATTCGTTTTTCGAAATAACAATTCCTTTTTTTCCATATAAGCGAATCCGCTCGTCTATACAACGCTGTTTTTGATTTTTACCTCTAAACCAAAGTTTATTTTGAAAAAAAAAAGTTAACAAACAATTATTATCCATATAAATGTATTTTATAATTCTATTTAATTATTTTACTTAATTCTATCATAAAATACTATATAATTTATGAAGCAATATATAAAGAATCTACCACTACAATGTCTCTAATAATTTCTTTTTGAATTTCTTCAATAATATTTGAAAATTCCGGCTTTTGATATATTTCTGAAATATTTTTCCATTCTTCACAAATATTATATACTTTCAACATACTTCTAACAAAATTACCTTCATAAAGTTCATTACACATTTTTTCCTGAATGCTATTGAAATTATTTTTTTCAATTGTCCACAAATAAACATAACAGCCAAATACTGGAGTCATATTATAATTCATATCTCGTAGTCGTTCCTCACTGTGCAGTTCTTCATATTTATTTTTTAAATACTTCATTTCATTAGTTACTTCTTTATGATCAGTAACGCCCAATTCCTTGTAAATATCTGATATATCTCCAAGTCCTTCATCATCTTTATTTAGTTCTTTTTCATCTATCAAACTACCAACAATAAATGATATACAAGATTTTGATGGATATATACCAGTTGAATCAATTCTTTCAAACAATGACGTTAAATATTCGGTTGTTAGAAATGAATCACTTTCATTAATAGAAGAACAACATCGTCCCTTTAGTGTTACCTTTCCTTCATTAGATATATATTCCGTGTTTTTAAGAATATGTTCTTGCCACTTACAAGTTTCAATAATATAATTCTTTGATTGAACTAGATTTTTTTCAAGTTTTAAAATATCTTTATTAATATTCTCCAAATTTTCAATGTTTTGTAGTGTTTCCTCTGTTATTTCTTTCCTTAAATTATTAATTTGCACTTGCATCTTCCTTCTCTTATTTGGTTTACTATTTCTCATAATAGTTTCCTGTTTTTTGATATTTTCAAGTTTTTTATAATCATCTTCTGTAACATTTATATTGCTTTTCTTCTGGTTTAATGATTCTAATTCTATATTTATACCTTTGATACAATCATTTATTTCTTGTGACATTAAAGTTGATTCAAATAATTCTTCTGGCTTTCTTTCGGTTTCAATACATTTTAATAATAAAACCGGATCCATTTTGAATTTAGATACAACAGACGAATGCTTCCCTTTAACAATATTACTAAAATCACTAAGTGTTGTCATATTTTTTGGAGGGATTGGAAAATAAATAACAGTTCCTAAAGTATCTTTCCCTCTACGTCCAGCTCTTCCAGCCATTTGACAATATTCTTCCGGATTTAAACAGCGCTGTTCTTTACCATCAAATTTTTGTAATTCACCAAATACAACACATTTTGTAGGCATATTGATTCCCACTGAAAATGTTTCAGTTACAAACATAACTTTGATCCAGCCTTTGTCGAATAATGTTTCAATTATTTCTTTCAAAATTGGAATCAAACCAGAATGATGAATACAAACACCTTTTGTTAACAATTTTCTAATTGTCCATACTTGTGATAATTGCATTCCCGTTTCACCAAGAAATTTCTTAACATAATAATCAAACATATTAATACATTCCGTTTGCTGTTTTCCATCAATTAAAGATCTTTGAATCATTAATGCCAATTTTTCTGTTTGTTTTCTAGAAAATACGAAGAATAACGCTGGAAATAATTCTTTATTTTCTAAATATTCAAGAAATTTTTTGAGCATTGTTGGACAAGATTCACGATCTTTTTGTTGTTTACTATTAATCAATTTCCAATTATTATAAAATGCTTTATACTTTAAACTATCTACATCATTTGTATTTGTTACAACTTTTTCACATTCATTATTCCAATATACTTTGTGTACAAGAGGAACGGGTCTATAACTTGTTGATATGAGATGACATTTTTTCCCTTTAATATGTTCAACCCATTTACGAAATCCTTCCGCTCCAGGAATTGAAGCAGATAGCATAACTAAGATAACATGTTTAGGCATCATGCTAATTACTTCTTCCCATACGTGTCCTCTATCATTATCACGAATATAATGAACCTCATCCAATACTATTGCATTCACATTATCAAAATATTCTATATTTGTATACAAAAGATTATTTACAATTTCTGTAGTAGCAACTAACACATTTGCATCAGGATTAACCTTGATGTCACCAGTTAAAATTCCAATAGATGAATCTTTAATACCATTCTTTTTTTGAAAATCGCCATATTTTTGATTCGATAACGCTTTAATTGGACTTGTATAAATAGAGCGTTTGTTTTTTGATGAAGATAACGCTATTGCAAATTCAGCAATAGTACTTTTGCCAGCCGAAGTATGTGCAGTTACCAAAACATTTTCACCATTTAGTATTCCGTCAATAGAATCTTTCTGAAATTTATCAACTTTATACGGGAATTCTATAATTTCATTAATATAATCCTCATTCATTGTTGAATTTTATTTAATTATTCTTATTATTAATATAATAATAATATGTATTCATTTTTATGAATATTAATTTAAACCAAAATTTTTTTTATATTTTATATGACATATAATGCCCACTTATCTAAATCCGAAAATAATTAGACTAGATTCTTTAGAATTGACAAGAGAATTGACAGAAGATGAGATAGGTGTATTCAGACCCGCTGATTTTTGTATTACAAATTATGGAATTATTAAAGATTTAACAATCAGATTTGTAGATTTGAATGTTCAAGAAGCAGCTTGGCATGAGATTGAAGATTTATCTGGAAATTCAGGACCGGATAATAGTGGTAATTTTCCTGCGGTTGAGTCGTTAAAATCTTCTGGAATGAGTTATTCTTGCATTTATTCAACTGGAATCATTGATTTATCTGGAAACACTGATCAATCTTTATTTTTTATTTCAAGAAGTCAAGATGTAAGTGGTGCTGAAATGGATCTTGGTGTTACATTAGATAAACACGATATTACAGAATTTCATAATAATTTTTACAATAATGACAATAGTTCTCAAAACCTCTTAAAAGGAGCTTTGTTTAACTTAGTAGTAAGACATTTATTTGATCCTACCGCTTTACAAGTTACACAATATGATAACAGTGGTAATCTAATTAATACTATGGATTTTACACAAGATTTAAATCGTTCAAACAGATTATTTGTTCATGAAGATAAAACAAGCAGTGTTCCTGATGATTTATACAATAAAACACTTTCTCAATTTAATAGAGTTTTAAATAGTGTTGCAGAAATTGATGAAATTGCATATTGGGGTAATCGTGTCAGTTACGACAACTCAGGTAATATCCAACAAACACCTGGTTATAACGATACACGTGTCCCATTTCAGTCAGATGATAATTTTTATGTATATTATTCATTGAATATAGGCTTTTCATCGCGTAATTTAGATCCAAGTGGTAATGATTTATCGTTCGACGACACCCTACAACAACAAGAAGCATTATCAAGTCTAGGTGAAGCAGATTCCGCTTTTTTTCAAGGAGCTATAGCAAATAATATTAAATCAGAATTTGTACTTAGTTGGAAATTAGATATTAGTCCATTAGAACCAGAACCAGAGCCAGAGCCAGAAATTCCACCAGAACCTGAACCAGAGCCACAGCCAGAACCTGAGCCAGAACCTGAGCCAGAGCCAGAAGTACCAGAAGTACAGGAATCAGATTATGCTATTAGACTAGGCCCGGCGCAGCAGTTGAGTTATTACGGCAATCCCAAGTGGCTCATACCGGTAGAAGTAAAATGGCCAGAAACGTTTGGCCTCTTAAGCGCTCGAATGACTTTCACAGAAGATCTAGGTGACAATTGGAAAGCCGGTAATCCCTCGAATCAGACGTTCTTCACCTCAGGGACCACCAACGTCTTGTACCCATCAACATTTTTTGCCGGGGCAGCAGCTGAAGGACCAATGATTCCCTGGGCCGTCAACCACAACGAAGCAACTAAATACAACAANGGCTTGCAAGGCACTGAGAGCAATCCCACCGGCGTGGTCGAGTCCTTCAGCGACGGCGTAAAATGTTTACGTAATGGTGATTATATAATAGTTGCTTGGCTTGAGGGTGGTGATGCCGGTAATAACTCATATATTTTCGACACATCCCTCGGCGACGACGGGCGACCCGGCGTCGAGTTCGCTTTCGTCGACCTCCCACACTACGAGTCGACGAGCGACCCCGGTCCGCCCGAAGTCTTGACGACATCAGTTCATAAAGATGGTTCTACGGATACGAACGGCGTCGCTTCAGCAACGCCATTTTTGTTATTTGAATAATTTATTAATGTATAGTATTTTATAATTTGTTAATATATAATGGTACGGATAAGAGGAGATGTCAACAATGATGGCAGAATAACCGCATTAGACGCGTCTTTTATTCTTTCATATGTAGTTAATATTCCTGGTTATGAGATAGAAAGAGACTCTGTGGATTATATTGCAGCAGATACTAATTGTGATGGTATCGTATCGACATTAGACGCGTCTTATATTCTTTCACATATAGTTAACATTCCCGGTTATGAAACATTTTGCCCCATGCCCAGTGTAGAACCTGAGCCAGAGCCAGAGCCATATCCCGCAGATGTAATAATTAAATGCGAATTCACTGAATCTCTTTTATTTGTAAAAGGTCAATATATTCAAGATGCAAGTGGTATTGGTGCACTCGATTATGATACATCGGGTAATCTAATTATGGGAACTCCTGCTCCAACAGATCCTCCAACACCTGCAATAATTATTTCTGCTAAATCAGGAAATGAAATAAACAAAAATATGACTGGATTTTTATTTAATTTTAATAAAGATACTACTAAAATAACCAATGGTGTATCATCTAATAGTCCATCTTCAGGTCAAGATCCATATTGTCTTGAATATTATAATGTACAAAATGTGAGTGATTTTCAAATTGAATACAAACCAATATTTAACTTTTCAATTGTTGAAAATCTAAATGGTGAAGGTGTAATAAATGGATATACATCCAACGACAATGACTATATATCTTTGACATCAGAATATCAAGAATTGATGGTAATTCCTTTCGAATATGCTGTAAATTTAGATTCTTTAGAAATTGTTAGCAATGATAACAGTCAACTTTATAGTGTTTCAATTGAATACGAAGGACCCCAAACTATTCCAGAAATAATAATTAAATGCGAATTCACTGAATCTCTTTCATTTGTAAAAGGTCAATATCTTCCCGGTATTGGGGGAGTTGGATACTTTGATCAAGATGATAGTGGTAATCTAATTATGGGAACTCCCCATACTACAACTCCGGCGACAAAGGCTATGATTATTTCTGCCAAATCTAGTGATGATACAGAGAAAAAATTTAATGCATTTTTGTTTGATTTTAGTGGAAATACAACAAAATTAACCAATGGTGTTACATCTAATAATCCTGGAGAAGATAGTGAATGTTTACAATATTATAATGTGCAAAATGTGAGTAATTTTCAAATTATTTTCAAACCCATATTTAATTATGCAATTTCGAATAATCTTAATGGTGCCGGCGCAATAGCTGGTTACACAACAAATCAGTCACATTTAATAAATCTAACATCAGAATTTCAAGAGTTGATGGTGATTCCTTCTGATTATTTCATGAGTCTAGAAAAAATAGAACTAGTAAAAAGTGACTCTTCCAGATTGTATAATGTTGTAATTGAATATGAAGGACCTATCTTAGAATGAGTGGTGGTCGCGTCGAAGGTGAATTATAAAAAAATATGTATATTTATAAATGAATAACAAAGATAATTGTGATATTTTGTATAAAATAGAGTTTGATCCTGCTCGAATGTGTTTAGATTCAAATCCGAATAGTGCTCGTGTGCCAATACCTTGTATTATTATATCTTTAAAAACATCTGATAATAGTGAAAAAAGTATTTCTGCATATGATTTAGGATTTAGTTCTGTATCACCAAAAGATAGTGAAAGTAAAATTGAACAGGTTAATAAATTAGATTTTAATTGGTCCAGTTTTTCTTGGAAATACACTCCGTTTTATTCTTTAGGAGTATCTACAACTAACTTGGAAAATGGTGGTAAAATAAATGCATTTACAACAGATAATAATCGTTTTGTTGTTGTTACTGGTGAATATCAAGAAGTATTAGTATTAAATTACGATAGAAATGTTAGTATTGATAAAATGATTTTAGTGTCAGATAGTTGTGGGAATAATTATAAAGTTATGTCAGAATTTTAATGTATATTTAATATTATAATATAGTATAATCATGCCAAAATTTTGTGATGTAACTAACAATGGACAAATAGATATTGGAGATGCACAATATATTGCTGCTTTTTTGGCTGGATTACCAGAATATGATGAACCTAGAACAGCATTAGTAGATGCTAATGGAAATGGAATCATAGATATTGGAGATGCGCAATATATTGCGGCATATTTAGTTAAATTACCTGGTTATGATATTCCTGATATTGATGTTGGTTTAGAACCAGAACCTGAGCCAGAACCAGAGTCACAGCCAGAACCTGAACCGCAACCGGAACCCCAGCCAGAACCGGAACCACAACCCGAACCGCAACCAGAACCCCAGCCAGAACCAGAACCCGAACAATCTTATTCAGATTTATTAGTTAAAGCGGAGTTCGAATTCCAAAATGTATTAGATTCGTCAGGAGGAGAAACGACTCGTAAAAAGATGATGGTTATATATGCTAAAGCTTTAAATTCTGATAAAAACATTATAGCATTTCATTTTGAAATTGATAATACTGGTGTATCAAATCTTGCTGATTACAATTTTTTACAATATAATAAAAAAATTGATGGTACAAATTCTTATTATTCAAAACTATTGAATTGGGAGGTTGTCAATAAAAATTTAAGTTATGGTCTTACAAATGGTTATACTGTTATAAAAGACTCTTATGAAACAGTTACTACCAATGAATATAAAGTTCTTTTAAGAATTCCTTGTGATTATTTCTCTCAAATTATAAACACAACTCTTGTATCAGATATTCCAGGACAAAATTGGAATATTCAAATATTACCAACAGAATCAAAAACAATAATGTATGTTGAATATGAAGTAACCACAAATAGTAATCCAATTTCTCTTGACTTCGATCACATAAAAGCAGAATTGCTCACATATTTTGCAAATGAAAATAAATTAAATATAGAACAGAAATATATTTTTATTGAATTTGTAGAAAGGTCAAATTCAATAACAGTTTCTATGAGTGTTGAATATAGTGGATATGTTGATGATAATTCAGGCAATATTTTAAAATTTGAAAGTACTGTAAATGATCAAGAAACAAAACAGAAAATAGAAGATTTATTTAAAACTGATATTAGTGATGATGATACTAATATTTCAGATACAATTAAAATAACAATTATAGATAATTCACAACGTGAACCAGAACCAGAACCAGAACCAGAACCACAACCAGAACCACAGCCAGAGCCAGAGCCAGAGCCAGAGATCCAGTTATATCAAACAGAAAGTGAATGGCCCAGTGATTATGTATATAAGTATGATGCCACGGGAGTAAATTTTAATGGATCTACTTATGTAAATTTATTTAATAGTGTAGATTTGCCTGCTTTGGGATTGTCTGGAAGTGGAAGTCGATCTGTAATAATTAATTTTAATATTCCTCATTCGTGGCCAAGCTCGGTGAATGGATATATGTTTTCTATAGGTAGTTGGCATTCGGGTGAGGAGTCATCGCGGAATGCCTTCGCTTTTTTGCTATCAACAAAGTCTAATGTTGGCGGTTCTGGAACTAATACTTTAGGTGGCAAATTTGTTGGTCTCTTTAATGATTGGACAGTGCCAGACAGCGACACACCATTCTATACAGTTGGTGATGGTAAAGCTACAATTATTTTGAGTTATAATTCAACATCATCTAGTGTTAGTATAATTTATAAAGATTCTAATGGAGATTGGGATCTTCACGGTCCAGGTTCAATCAATTCATTAAATACTAATAACACAGGATTTTTAATAGGAGGACTAGCACGTTCAGATGATTCCTCTCCTGGTTCAGATGGTTTTTATGGAGAAATTTATGATTTATATTTCTATGACTACGCGTTAACTATTAATAATCTTCTGGGAATAGAACCACAGCCAGAACCAGAGCCAGAACCTCAGCCAGAACCGGAATTAGGACCACAACCAGAACCTCAACCTGAACCAGAACCAGAACCAGAACCGCAACCAGAACCAGTACCTTCTTATACAATTGCATTCGAGATTAATTCGAACGGGGTGCAGTCGCCAAGAGTAATACAATTAGGTGAAATAGAATTTTTTACTGAAGCAGGCGCAGCTATGACTCCCCCAGAAAGAATTGGGGGTGCCCTCGGTTTTGAAGAATCCCCAGTCTGGAGCGATGAACAATATGAGACGCTTGTAGATAAAGCCACAGAAAAAATATCTATTACTGTTTCAAGTAACTCTGCTCCTACAGGCGAACCGCACTATGGGTATTCACAAAACGGATGGGCTCATCACGGGCGCTCTGGCGGACAGGCGAGTCACATGTTTGACGGCAACCATACGGACGGTGGTAAATATATCATTTTTGTTGACGAGGTAGCCCACACAGATTGTAATACTTTTGCTGACGCAGCAGGATCGGCCGCAGGCTCCGGCGTCGACGGCTCCGGTAACGGAGTAATTCTATATTTTACATTTACTGGTTGCGAAGAACCAGTATATTATAGATGGTGGACTGCCAATGATAATGATGTGTATGGGCGTATATTGACATCATGGACAACTGTATGTGATTGGAATAATAATGAAATAACATACACATTGTCGAATTCAGCTCATCCAGATATTGATGAAAACGGAAATACAGTAACTACCGGCAATGACGCCAAAGCAATTGGCAAGCAGGATAAATGGAACGTATATCCTGATAGTCCAGTAGATGGCGAGCGCAAGGCCGGTTCCGGGACAGACATATCAAATGCAATAATAATTACAGATAGTAACGGTAATGATTATTCTTTTTATTCATTAGCGCCGAGAGAACCAGAACCAGAGCCAGAGCCAGAAACTCCACCAGAACCAGAACCAGAACCACAACCAGAACCAGAACCAGAACCTCCTTCTTATAAAATTGCATTTAAGATTAATTCGGTCGAGGAGAAGGGCACGAAGGTATTACAAATGGGTTCCATAGAATTTTTTACAGAAAAAGGCGCAGCTATGACTCCCCCAGAAAGAATTGGGGGTGCCCTCGGTTTTGAAGAAGACTCGGACTGGCTCTACGACTCCGACGCCGAGGACGAGGATGAAGAGGAGAAGCTTATAGATGTTGCTGGTGATGGAATATCTATTACTGTTTCAAGTAACTGTATAGGAGTTAACGGATACGCTCATCACGGTCCCTCGAACTCGAATTTCGCGTGGCGGCATCGTGCGAGTTGGTTGTTTGACTGGTATACTAGCGGCGATTACAATCAAGTAATAGGTGATTCGAATGTCTCACACATAAAACAAAACAAATTTGTCATAAAACTTCAAGAATTTGACAGTAGTGCGGATACTTTTGCTGATGCAGATGTCGACGGCTCTGGTAACGGGGTAATTCTATATTTTACATTTAATGGTTGCGAAGAGCCACCAGTATATTATAGATGGTGGACTGCCAGTGATAATACGACAAATGGTCGCATTATGACATCATGGACAACTGTATGTGATTGGAATAATAATGAAAGAACATACACATTGTCGGATGATGCTAATCCAAATAATGATGATGATTACAGGGCGAACTATAACGTGTATCCTGATAGTCCAGTAGATGGCGAGCGCGTGTCCGGTTCCGGGACAGACATATCAAATGCAATAATAATTACAGATAGTAACGGTAATGATTATTCTTTTTATTCATTAGCGCCGCCCTCAACAGAACCAGAACCGGAGCCAGAACCAGAAGCATTATATCCTGAACCAGAACCGGAACCTGAGCAAGAAATGACTGGCTATGCCATGAGCGACAGCAACATCAAAACAGCCGTCGACGCCTGGATCGAAAACAGCATCGTCGCGGAGGCGGATTACGGACATATTTCAACTTGGGATACAAGTGCAGTAACAAATTTTGATGAATTATTCATTGGGAATCCCACAACAGATTTTAATGAAAATATTTCTCTTTGGAATGTTTCCAGTGTCACGTCTATGGCGAGAATGTTCGAGAACTGTAAATTTAACAATGACATAAGTAATTGGGATGTTTCTAGCGTCACGGACATGACTCAGATGTTTTATAGTTATGCATTAACGGAATACGCCAACGGCGGGTGGGTCACCGGATTTTTCAATCAGAACATTAGTACTTGGAATGTTTCCAGCGTCACAACGATGAATAACATGTTCCATGACAATGCGCTCTTTAATCAAGAAATAGGTGATTGGGATGTTTCCAAAGTAGAAGATATGTACCAGGCATTTAGACAAGCCAACGCCTTTAACGGGAACATAGGTGGTTGGAATGTATCCAGCGTCACGACCATGGAAAAAATGTTCTACAGCGCAGATTCGTTTAACGCAGACATTAATAGTTGGAATGTTTCCGGTGTCGAGACGATGAAATATATGTTCTACGGCGTCGATTCGTTTAACACAAACCTTGATACTTGGGATGTTTCTAACGTAACAAATTTCCAATATATGTTCCACGACGCAGATGTGTTTAACCAAGACATTAGTACTTGGAATGTTAAGGACCAGGATGGTATAGCCGGCGGAATGTACGGGGATGCGCCCATAGCGGATGAATACAAAGCGCCCAACACCTAAGGAGCTCTCTAATTCAATAATTGATAAATAATAACAATAAATAAAAATAAAAGTAATAAAATCTATATTTTTAAGAAAGTGATTAATATATAGATTATAGTATACCCAAATGAGTGCACATTCGCCAATTTTAATTGGCGATGTCAATGGCAATGGCGAGATTGACATTGGTGATGCAGTTTATATTGCATCATATCTCGCCGATGTATCTGGGTATATTATCGATAGTGTAGATTTCGATAAAGCAGATGTTAATCGTGACGGTAAGATTGACAATACTGATGCTGAATATATTTCAGCATATTTGGCAAAGTTGGATGGTTATGAAAAATTGCCGCCTTTTGTGATTGGCGATGTTACAGATACGGGTTCTGTTAATATTGGTGATGCTGTATATATAGCATCATATTTAGCAGGTATACCCGGTTACAATATTGATTCGTCGAGATTTTTAAATGCCGATGTTAATCTTGATGGAGTCATTAGTAATTTTGATGCAGAATATATTGCCGGATATTTAGCAAAGTTGCCCGGCTATGAACAAATGCCGCCTCTTTTAGAGCCAGAACCAGAACCTGAACCAGAAGAATCACCTATAACAGTTGTTAGTGTAACATTTACAGTAACAGACGTTAATTTATCTGATCTTAATGAAAATGAACTGGCACAATTGACAGAAACGATGCTTAACTATTATTCAGAACAGTTAGGTGTAGACAAGAAATATATAGTAATTACTTTTGTGCAAGGTTCTATCATTGTAACTGTCGAAGTTACTTATGATAACTATATAGAAGAAAATACTGGAAATATTGATACGTTTAAAGAATTGGTTTTGGATATATCCGGCGCCGATCATAGTAATACCATTGAATCTTTTTTCAAAGCTTATGAGCAAAATTCTAATTTTGTTGGTGTTAGTGAAAGTGATATTAGTATTTCAGATAATTCACCGCCACCTGAACCAGAACCTGAACCTCAACCTGAACCGGAGCCACAGCCTGAACCTGAACCACAACCTGAACCAGAACCGCAACCGGAGCCACAGCCTGAACCTGAACCACAACCTGAACCTGAACCTCAGCCGGAGCCACAGCCTGAACCAGAAGCATTATATCCTGAACCAGAACCGCAACCGGAGCCACAGCCTGAACCAGAACCGCAACCGGAGCCACAGCCTGAACCAGAACCGCAACCGGAGCCACAGCCTGAACCAGAACCGCAACCCGAGCCACAGCCTGAACCAGAACCACAACCTGAACCTGAACCTCAGCCGGAGCCACAACCTGAACCAGAAGCATTATATCCTGAACCAGAACCGCAACCGGAGCCACAACCTGAACCAGAACCGCAACCTGAGCCACAACCTGAACCAGAACCGCAACCCGAGCCCCAACCTGAACCAGAACCTCAACCAGAGCCAGAAGCATTATATCCAGAACCGGAACCTGAACCAGAACCTCAGCCAGAACCTGAGCCTCAACCCGAACCACAACCCGAACCAGAAGCGTTATATCCTGAACCAGAGCCAGAGCCTGAGCCAGAACCTCAACCCGAACCACAACCAGAACCTGAGCCTCAACCGGAACCACAACCTGAGCCAGAAGCTTTATATCCAGAACCAGAACCAGAGCCAGAACCACAACCAGAACCGGAGCCTCAACCTGAACCAGAACCTGAGCCTGAAGCTTTATATCCTGAGCCAGAGCCAGAACCAGAACCACAACCAGAACCAGAGCCTCAACCAGAACCTGAACCTCAACCAGAACCACAGCCAGAGCCTCAACCAGAACCAGAGCCTGAACCTGAAACTCCTATCTTTGAACCCCCAACAGGTCCATATCCACCATCATTTGAACCAGAGCCAGAACCTGAGCCTCAACCAGAGCCAGAACCTCAACCTGAGCCAGAAGCATTATATCCAGAACCTGAACCTGAGCCAGAGCCGCAACCAGAACCAGAGCCTCAACCTGAACCACAACCTGAACCAGAAGCTTTATATCCTGAGCCAGAGCCAGAGCCTGAGCCAGAACCTCAACCAGAACCGCAACCTGAACCAGAACCTCAACCAGAGCCAGAACCTGAGCCTCAACCAGAACCAGAACCTCA
>JGI24820J26691_1000004_pt1 | contig 46480 bp, 68 predicted proteins | sample METZYME_5_50m_FD_26691 | JGI IMG/M metagenome (IMG submission 26691) | reverse complement strand
ATCTATCGGCATCGTAGGTCTTGCACTTAACCTCAGAGCATACGACTTTGTATCTCAAGAGATAAGAGCAGCAGAAGACCCAGAGTTCGAGACCTTCTACACTAAGAATATACTTCTTAACGAGGGTATGAGAGCATGGATGTCATCAGTTGACCAACCGCATGAGAANTTNGTATTCCCCGAAGAAGTATTACCGAGAGGTAACGCACTCTAAACTCTAAAGACCCGCAAGGGTCTTTTTTTATGTCTATATAAAGTTATCAGTTGACATTAATCACAGTTGACAGTATAATAAAAAAATAAATAAACATTACATGATCCCAGAAGACGAACCAACTGATCTCTATCAAGACATGGAGACTCTCAACGCACTATATGAAGAACTGATGTGGGGTCACAAAGATGTTCTAGAATTTGTAGCAGATTATCAGAACGATCAAATAATAATAAAAAACAAANCAAGACTAGGAAAATGACTGAGGAATTAATTCGTAAGGTTTCTTATACAAANAGCGAAGTTGACCAAATGATTGCAGATGCATTGGCAGAAGCAAAACGGATTGATGAAGAGTCCATGCGTAAACATAATAGAGATGCCACCATCATCTCTATGATATTAGGATTCACATGTCTAGCATTATTTTTGGACGGAACATTAAGGTTGCTAGGTATTATTCCACCATTCATGGGTATTGATATTGATATACTAGATAAGATCGTGGACAGAGTAGAAGGTGATGTTATAGATAAAATAAGGCAAGTACCAATACAAAAAATATTTAACCGATGAATGATTTGACAGCATCAATATATTTGTTATGCTTTGTAGGTATAGCAGGAGCTACTTTCGCATTTATGTGGAAGATGACCACAGCATCACTAGATGCTATGAACAAACCGATCAAACGTGAGGTTAACATTCATCCTGAGATGCAAGACGTTCGCTCTGGCACGTCACTCTTAGTCTTCAATGCTAACAGAGAAGAGGACGATGATGATGACGATGACGGAGATATTATAATCGTACGACCATGAGATTCAACTGTAAAGATTTAAAGATGTTGCTCACAGCAACAGAACAATACCTAGCGGACATAGAATATGATGACGTTGCATGGAGAGAGTTCGCATCGTTGAAGCAGAAAGTAAGAGCATATGCAGACCAAGAAGTTTGGAATTGCGAAATCTAATTATAAAAAAGTCGAAAAAAAAATTCTGGTAATTTTTCTCGCGTTAGGTTTTTCTAACTGAGTGTGGGAGTCCACACCTATTGCGTATTTTTACCTAGTGTGNTATNATAAATAGTNACGTACTGGAGTTGAAAAGAATCATGTCCCATTACACACTCGCTTGGCACGATAATAAAAATACCGAGCATCACATATGTGAATATGCCAACGACGCATTTGAAGCAGCAGCACACGCAAGAGAGGATGTTCCTTATCTACAGGAGCATCCTTATTCTTTGTACGAAATCCTTAAGGAGGTATGATGAAGAACTTACCAATTAGATCTGCAACATTATTGTTTGCAACTATCACAATCGCAATACTAGCATCAGTTAATTTTGCATACGTATGATCTATCATGCAGCAGTCTATATAACTATAGTCATTCTGCTAATTTTAGCATTTGGATTTTTTGACCCATGATTAATCAAGTAAAGAGTTACGTAAAAGAAATCTTTGACTCGGCAAAGTATTTGCTAGAGGGTTTCTCCGTGACTCTTTCTCATATGGGAAGGAGACCTGTCACTGTACAGTATCCTTATGAGAAACTCATACCATCAGAAAGATATCGTGGTCGCATACACTATGAGTTTGATAAGTGTATAGCATGTGAGGTATGCGTAAGAGTATGCCCTATCAATCTACCAGTCGTTGACTGGGTGATGAACAAACAGACAAAGAAAAAAGAGTTACGTAATTATTCTATTGACTTTGGTGCTTGCATTTTCTGTGGAAATTGTGTAGAATACTGTCCAACAAACTGTCTATCTATGACGGAGGAATATGAACTTGCTACATTTGACAGGCATCAACTCAACTATGATAATGTCGCTCTTGGACGATTGCCCACTAATGTTACAAGTGATCCCACTGTTAGGTCACTACGTGAACTTACATATCTACCCAAGGGTGAGATGGATCCCCACACAGTAAAGGATTCTGACCCTAGAGTAGGCAAATTACCATCTGAGGTGCTTGATTGGATGAATATCAAAAACGATTAGCAGATCCTTGTTGGCAGAGACATCAGGAACTAATCAGTGTGTTTCTACTGGACTCACACAACACCAGTTATTTTTGGAAGAGAGAAGATAACACATACTACTGGCAACACAGTCGCAAACATCTTGACGACGATCTTTTTGTCGATGCTGATGGTGTTCAGTTAGATCTGTTTGGAAAACCTGACCTAACAAAACAGTTCATAATGGATGCAATTTTGGGTGTATAAATTATATTAATACTACACATTAACAAATGTTATCTACCCAATATCGTCTTCGGTTAGAAGGCATCTGCAAGTCTATTGCGTCTGGAACAGAAGTAAGCATAGACGATATGATATGGGCACAAAAATTAGCAAAAGCAAATACGAGTGCAAGAGGTATGTTAAATCAAGCAAGAAGGTTAGCGACAAATCCTGACGATTCTTTTCTGAATAACTTGAATATAGGAGACCCCGATTCAAGTAATCATCGTAGGGGTTTCGGATCACCAGATGAGATCGTAGATTGGTTTCATATAGATAGATCAGACGATTGGAGACAACGAGACTAATGGATTATTTTTCAGTATTAAATGTAGTAGAAGCGTGGAATGAAATCTCATGGGCAGATGCAGTTCCTTTTACACTTGTCCTTATAGGTCTTTACTGGGTCAAGGTAAAGATAGATTCTAGTGTTGGTCTAGGTAAGAAAGGCAAACAACTTAAGAGACTTATAAGAGAAGCAATAGATGAATCAGAACTCATCGACAGACTCAAATGATAAGATACCTAAATGGTTTTACTACACCGTCATTTCGATGGGTGTCATGGTCTTTGTTGCCTTTGGTCTTATCCTCCTCGGTAGTTTGTAGGGCAGACCTTAGACAAGACTATGATATGCTAATACAACACGCAAGGAGAAACGTGGAGCACAAACGACAACAAAAGAAAATGGAGGGTATTGATAGCAACATATATAATGCAATCATAGAGTATTACGATGGGAAAAATGACACCACCGTCGAGGAAGAGTTGTTACAACTTCCGAGTGACGGAGATAAACAAAGTTCTTGATGGAGACACGATAGATGTTACAATTGATCTCGGATTCGATCTTTTCAAAAAAGAGCGAGTCAGAGTGGCGGGAGTCGATACGCCAGAAAAACGAACAAGAGACCTCGAAGAAAAAGCACTCGGAATAGACGCAACCAACTGGTTGAAGAAAAAACTAGAGGATACAATAGATGGCGACGAAGAACTTACCATTAGAACAGAACTGAAGGGTGGTGTTGGTAAATATGGTAGACTTCTTGGTTGGTTATACATTGGCGATGAGATTGTCAGTCTTAACGAACAAATGATTGACGAAGGATACGCTTGGGAGTATGATGGAGGAACAAAACAAAAAGACTTTGAAGAATTACGTGAAATCAGAAGAAAACATGGATCTTTGGTCTAATTTGACTAAATACTTATGTAGTAATAGGATATGAAAATGAAAACAATCGAAGAACACATCCAGAAGGATCAGGAACGCATTGATGATCCAACTACTAGTCCTGCAGCACGCAGACATTACAAAGAAGAGTTGCACGATCTAGAAGTATATCACGAACACCATCCAGAAGATCATCACGATCCAAACGCACTTGAACTATTCTGCGAGTTACACCCTGATGAACCAGAGTGTCTCGTTTATGACGACTAATTAACTAAATGAAATTATTTCTTGACACAGCAGATGTCAATACTATAAAAAAGTATTGGTCTACTGGACTTATTGATGGGTTAACAACAAACCCTACACTTATGATGAAGGCAGGACAACTGCCAGATAAAGTTTACCATGATTTGAAAGTCTTAGGTATAAAAGATATAAGCATGGAGGTGGTTGCTGACAATCACATAGACATGCTTGCAGAAGCAAGAAGATTGCTAGGTCTCTTTGGTGAGGTCGTAACGATCAAAGTTCCTTGCACAGTTGAGGGACTACTAGCATGTAGAGAACTTGCTAACCAAAATGTCAGAGTAAATGTCACTCTGATATTTTCTGCTGCACAGGCAATACTTGCTGCAAAAGCAGGAGCAACATATGTTTCTCCTTTTGTAGGTAGAGTGGATGACAATAGTTTTGATGGCGTAGGATTGATTAAAGAGATNGCAGAGATCTACGAGAAACAATGCGTACATGAGACAGAAATACTATCTGCATCCATCAGAAGAGTATATGATGTTAGTAAATCATTTGCATCAGGAGCACACATCTGCACCATACCACCATCGGTATTTGTTAAGATGTATCAGCATGTCCTGACAGACAAGGGACTAGAACAGTTTGACAACGACTGGAAGACTGTCAGGGAACTGTCACAGGGGGTGTTGACTGATCCCAAAGAAAATGTTATGATAAATATTAACACATAAACAAAGGAATCGAAAGATCGTGCCCCTGCGTTGGTGTCAAAGTTTTTCATGTCGGAAAGACTTCCATCCGCAGGGATTTTCCTTGCGAGAGACTAAAATACAAACATGTCTATTAAATCAACAATCGCTGCAGTAGCAGCATCTCCATTTCTATTCGCTAGTGCAGCATTTGCTGGTCCTTACGTGAATGTAGAAGTTAACTCATCTCTAACAGGATCAGATTACACATCAACAGCAACAGATTTAGCAATCGGTTGGGAAGGTGCTAACTGGTTCGTTCAAGGTGGTCCTATCATCACTGCAACAGACGGTGGAAACTCATCAACAGACTTCTTAGGAAAAGTTGGCGGTAACGTAGCTTTCAACGACGCTGTTGGAGTATACGGAGAGTTTACTGTCCAGACTGCAGACGGTGCTGACAATGGATACGGTGTTAAGTTGGGCACAAAGTATACATTCTAAATATTGTTGACATCTTTCGTGCGATGTCTACAATCGGAACAAACCCAAGACCTCTACATAACGTAGGGGTCTTTTCTTATAATGAAACTTTTTACAAATCCTCTCTGGTTCACACCTGTTTTTTTACTAGCAATAGTAGGACTTATCGAAGGTGTGCACACCATGGCACACTTACATCAAGAACTAGACGTTCATGGACATTGTAAGGTGTATAACATGAACAACCCACCATCATTGACAGATGATGACTGGTGAGGTAAAATGACTTTTGAGTTCAAAAAAAGTCGAAAAAAAAATTCTGGCAATTTTTTGTCATTTAGGTTTTTATGGAAATTTTAGCAAGTATTGCGAAGAAGGAACTCTATATGGGTTACATCTTCGGAATAATGATTATAGGAGGGTACATTCGTCAATATCACGTTTTAGACGATGTGTATTCTTTGGCAAAACGATATATTAAGGATAATCGCATTATGATTATCATTACATCGCTTCTAGGCGGTGTTCTGCCTATTCCTGGCAGAGTTGCTCTTTCAGCACCCTTACTGGACGCTATAGCACCTCCTGACAAGAGAAAAAGGAGTGAGTTTGGTATTATTGACTATTTGAGCACACATCACTATTATTGGTGGTCTCCATTAGAGAAAACCATCATATTACCGATGGCAGCACTTGGAATCACGTATGGAGAGATGCTACATCACACTTTTCCCTTTTTACTCATATGTCTTGGATATACATGGTGGTATATTTTTACAAAGGTAGATCCAAGATCCGTATTACCAAATATGGACGGTATTCGTGACTTTGACTGGAAAAGAGCATTACGAGGTTGGGCACCATTTATCGCTACACTGTGGTTTTTGTTATGTGTAGGTAAATCGGGTGCAATCTTCTTTTTCCCATGGTTCTTTGTCATGTGCTGTTATTACGCATGGATATGTAAAGATTGGAACTGGAAAAAGTATATCAATAAACAGTTTGCAATTATATCAACAATCGTGCTTGCACTAGGTGGTGTTGTAGGTCTTATCAAAGCACCTGTAATGGCATATCTGTCGTCAGCAGATCCTACCATGATAATTCCTGTAACAATCGTATCTACAGTCGCAGCATGGATTATGGGGTCATCAGGCAAATATGCAGGAATGACATCTGCCCTTGTACTGATCTTCGGTGATAAATATCTCGTCTGGTTCTTAGCAACAGAATATTCTGGGTATCTCTTGTCACCCGCCCACAAATGCCTTATGATAGGACAGCAGTATTTCGGTACTCCTATTCGCAAATACTATAAAGTATTAGGAGGTCTTTGTGCTTTGCTAATTACCGCAGCATTTATTTCTACTTTTACTCCATGAACTTTACAGTTTATTCCAAAGATGGATGTCCATATTGCGATAGAATCAAACAAGTGCTAGACTTAGCACAATTCTCATATAGAGAATATAAACTAGACGAGCATTTTGACAGATTTGCCTTTCAAGAGGAGTTTGGAGGAGATGCTACGTTTCCACAAGTGCAACTAAATGGTGTAAAACTAGGTGGTTGCACTGATACTGTAAAATACCTTAAAGAACACAATTTTTTAGATGGATCCAGAAGACACTCTAGTTGACATTATTGAAGAGGTTTATGACCGAGCAATTCTTAAACGAGGTCGTAATACATTCAATATGGCAAAATTTCTTGCAGAAAACAAATACAAGAAAAGTGACGTTACCAGATTTGTAGAATCTGGCACAGCAGGAAACATATCCTGCACAATCGACGATCTAGACCACTACATAAAACATGGGGGTCAAGAGATCAGAGGAGCATATCCTAATCTCAATACGGATGACGCTCGTAAGATAAGAAAATTCTTATATGGAATACTAAGTGATGCGTGGAACTACGAACAAGCAAAAAAACCAAGAAAAGGAATACGTTCTAAATAAAGGCATAGAAGTTATGCTTCCGAGAAGCAGGAGGAGAGTCACACCCAGTTGGTTTGATCGCACCTTCTCTTTTTTTAGATGGTCGATTCGACTCAGAATAGACTTAACACAGGAGCACAATGGAAACTAATGTAATACTTTTCTTTTCAGCAATAGGTATGTTACTTACCTTTGCACTAGGAGGGGTTATAGGATGGTTATACAAACAAAACGTAGACCTCCACACTACAAAACGTCAGTTGAACAATCTTCATCCAGAATTTTTAGATGGCAATGGTGCATACGTGAATGAGGAACTCTTAGCAGTTCGATTCATGGATCCAGATGCACTACTTGACGAAGATGACGAAGACTGATATAATAATATACAAACTGTGACTTGAAATGGCACCAAGAAAATTACCAAAAGATGCATTGTTAACAGAAATACTCCAAAAAGTATCATCTGCCAAAACTAAAAAAGAAAAGGTAGAGTTACTCCAAGAGTATAATAATAATGGTTTACGTGCAATCTTAATCATCAACTTTGACGAATCCTTAAAGTTTTTACTACCAGAGGGTGAAGTACCTTTTAAACCAAACGATGCTCCTGCAGGGACAGAGCACACTCGTCTAGATCACGAGTATAAGGGTCTCTACAGGTATTTTAAGGGCGGAGACAGCACTCTGAAGGGTATGAGACGTGAACAGTTGTTTGTNCAACTCCTAGAGGGTCTACATGAGGATGAGGCAAACCTCCTTGTATCTGCATGTAATAAAGACATACAATCTAAGTATCGTGTAACTAAGGCAGTTGTCGAAGAAGCATTCCCTGCAATCCAATGGGGCAACAGAGGATGATCTGGGAGGGTAATCAGGAAATAGAAGAAGTTGCCGAAAAGTATCAACTTACCTTCTTACATATTGACTGCTCTAAAGACAAGGCAGAGGACAAGAAATTGCCTACAAATGCATGGATTGTCACCTATCTTGAAGATGATGTACCACATTATGATGTCGTAATGGGTGTAAAAATGGACGTATTTAACTGCTACTATGACAAACTCAGAGATGGAAAACGAATCAAAAATATCGGATGGTGTAACGGAGGAATTTCTCCACCCCTCTTCGATAAAAAGTCATATCTCAAAACTAGCGGGTCAGGCACTAAACAAAAAACCTGACGATTTTAAGTTTGAGTCTGATACTACAGACTTAGACGAACTTGCTGACGAAATCTTTGACGCTCTATATGATCACACAAATAAATAGTAATATAGACCTACTCGACTTGTTGAGGATGTATGAACGGACGTCTCTTAGCAACACTATGCGTTCTTTTGCTAGTTACTTTGATGCTAACTTCATCTACCCCAAACGAGCTGATGAGGTTTTGAACGAATGGAGAGGTTTTAAATACCACCATGAAAGACAGAAAAGCAGCAAAAAAATTAATAAAACGAGCGAAGAAACACCCTGATTGGTATACCAAGCAAGAAGCATGGTATGCAAAAATGATTAAAAAACAAGATGAACGTAAAACTAATTACAGTAACACCAAACGCAGAAAAGCAGATGGGTTACGTGGCAAGAGTGAGCAATCCGAACAACCAAGACAACCCAAACGTAAGTGGTTTGCTAGGTTATTGCATAAAGCATCAGCATTGGTCGGTCTTCGAGCAAGCACACATGACTCTGGAGATTGAGACGACTAGAGGTATAGCAGCACAGATATTAAGACACAGATCATTTACATATCAGGAATTTTCACAGAGATATGCTAACACTAACATGTTAGGTAGGATTGAGATACCTGAGTTACGTAGTCAGGACAGTAAAAATAGACAGAACAGTATAGATGACATACCAGAGGCACAGAAAGCGAGGTTACAAGGGCAAATTGAGAGGTATTTCTCTGAGGGCATTGATCTCTACAACGAACTCATACGTGAGGGTGTTGCGAAGGAATGTGCGAGATTTGTTCTCCCGTTAGCGACACCGACCCGTATATACATGACAGGTAGTGTTCGGTCATGGATTCACTATATAGAATTAAGATCCGCACACGGAACGCAAAAAGAACACATGGACATTGCAGAAGAGTGTAGGAAAATTTTTATAGAATGTTTTCCCATCGTATCAACAGCAATGAATTGGAGTGTATAGTATGCCATTGTATCCAGTAAAAAATTACAAAACAGGTGAAGAGAAGGAACTGAACCTTACTATCTCAAAATATGAGGAGTGGAGGGCAGAGAATCCTGATTGGGAAAAGAACTGGCAAGTAGGCACTATGTCTGCTGTCAGGGAAGTTGGTGATTATCAAAACAAACTTCCTCAAGGTTTCAAGGATCGTTTGAACAACGTGAAGAAACACCACCCATACGCTAAATTCGACAAAATCTAGTATGCCTGTAAAAAGCAAAAAGCAACCAACTATGGTTGGACTATCAACCAGACAAATGAGACGCAAACCTATAGGAGCAGACCACTTATTAGACATAAAACCTCTTACACCATCACAAGAGAAGGTGTATGAGGCATGGCAGAATAATAAGCATCTGTTTTTATTCGGTGCAGCAGGAACTGGTAAATCATTCATTACCTTGTATCTGGCACTCAAAAGTATTCTTGATGAGACTACACCATATACTAAACTGTATATCGTGAGGTCATTAGTTCCAACAAGAGAGATTGGTTTTTTACCTGGCGACCATGAAGACAAGGCAAACTTGTATCAGATACCATACAAGAACATGGTAAGATACATGTTTGAAATGCCTGATGATGCATCATTCGAGATGCTCTATGGCAATCTCAAGGCACAGGATACTATATCATTTTGGTCAACATCATTCATTCGTGGAACAACTATAGATAATGCTATAATATTAGTAGATGAATCTGAAAACTTGAATTTTCACGAGTTAGATAGTATTATAACTAGATTAGGTGTGAACAGTAAGATTATCTTTGCGGGTGATGCTGCACAGAGTGATCTTGTTAAGACACACGAAAAAACTGGTATTATGGACTTTAAACGTATCATTGATGATATGGATGAGTTTGAGAGTATTGAGTTTGGTATAGACGATATCGTGAGATCTGGTCTAGTGAAATCTTATCTTATTAGTAAACTAAATCTTGGCATTTAAGCACTTAAATATACATTCGTTTCCAAATCTAAAGGCAACAACTACAAAGGAGGGTAGAAGGTATCTCGTTGAAGGTTCCTACTACCCTTCTGTTACTACTGTCATAGGACATTCTAAGAAGAAGTCTATCATGGAGTGGCGACATAAGGTTGGTGAAGAGGAAGCAAATAAAATATCTAAACGTGCATCTACACGTGGTAATAAATGCCACAAGTTATGTGAATTATATCTTAGTAATGAGTCAATCAGTAAGTATGCTGATGATCCACTATCCATGGGGTTATTCTACCAGATCAAACCCTACCTAGATAGTATTGATAACATTCATGCCCTAGAAGCACCATTGTCTTCTAGTTTATTAAAAATGGCAGGAAGAGTCGATTGTATTGCAGAATACAAGGGTGAACTAGCAATTATAGATTTTAAAACCTCAAGTAAGTACAAACGTGAAGAGTGGATACATGACTACTTTGCACAGGAGACAGCATATGCTATAATGTTTCAAGAGTTAACAGGATTAATACCCAAGAAACTCGTGACCATTATCGCCTGTGAGACAGGTGAACCACAGGTATTTGAAATTTATGACAAGTTTAAGTTTGCTAGAAAACTCAAAGAGTACATCGACGCCTACAGGAGTGCTTATGGCAACTGGTAAAGTTGACGACATCTTTGAAAAGAATTTTATGACTGCAGCGAAGTTTTCGGTGGAGATAGAGAAGATTGTCAAGGACTCTGATCTAAATTACATCGAAGCAATCGTACAGTTTTGTGAAGACAAAAATATAGAAATGGATGGTATCAGTAAGTTGATATCAAAACCATTAAAAGAGAAATTAAAGTTTGACGCACAGCGTTTAAACTACATGAAGAGAACATCTAAAGCAATATTAAAGTTATGAGTGGAATAGAGGTGTACAGAATGTACCTCTCTCTGAAACTTCATTTCACTACAGACTCATACGACTATCTTAAGTATGGTAACGCTGCAAAAGCATCGCAGGGTTCGTTCGATAGTCGCAGAGATAAATTCTTTTTTGTGAAACTTGCAAGAACTTTCAAAGAGGACGAGTTACGCGAATTTTTTGTTGCCAATATGATAGTAGAGGATAAAGTATATCCTGCTACGTTAGTAAGAGAGGGTGCGAACAATTACAAGGAATATCTCAAGAGAAAACAATCACTATCATACAGATTTAAAGAGGACGTGATGACCCTACATGACATGTCACAGAAGTTTGATAATTTGTTTATAATAGATGGAGTCCACCCACCGTTGCTAAAAGCACACTTAGGTGGTAAAATAACTTTAGAAACTTTGGCAATCTTTAATAAGATCTTCCAGTTTGTTGGAAACTTTGATAAGATTATCAAAGAGGACATAGTATGGAAACCTCTCAGAAACAGGGTGGTGAAATACGAACCCTTTATCCACATAGATAAAGGTAAATATAAGAGTATCATCAAACAACAATACCTATGAATTTCTTTCAGTCGGAGGTAGTGCAAAAAGAATTGCACGATATGCAAGAGTTATACATGGACATCAACCGCATGGGTCTGATGTTAAATGTAGAACAAAAAAGAGATCAACTTACTAAAATGCTTCGCTTGATTGAACTTCAGCAGACAATGTACATGCGTGTTATTTTATCTGAGGATCCTGATGCAAAACAACTTGTAGATCAAGTAAAAAATGCTGCACAAATGTTAGGTATGCCTCCAAATGAGATAGGACCTCAGTTTTATGAGAAATTAAAAGAAAACGTATATAACATGATAGATTCCCTACCCCAAGATTAATTATGACCGCACTTATTATTATTGTAATACTCATTGCTGCAGCAGGAGCACTAATTAAATACTATGATCCTCATAGTTAAATTATTCCCAATATTCGTCTAATACATCTAGAACGTTGTTCAATGCCATCTGTGCTGCAGCACGCTGTTCATCATCCCAGTAAGGATACCATATGTGTTCATGGATGCCTTGCTTGATTTTCATGACTCGTGCCATCATCGCTACTTTATTCACTCGTCCGTTCATCGGTGTATAACTTTATACTAATTATGTTGAGTTCGTTACAATATTGTAGTCAAAGTTAAGATTTGTGTGCTATAATGTGTGCATCTACTAAAATACTATTGAAGCTTACACAGGAAATGATCGACGAGATCCAAAGACTCATGGAACATACCAAGAAAGATGGTAGTATGAATTGGGTTGATGGTGAGGACATAGAAATCAATCTTGCAGGAACATTCGCTGCAGATAGATTTATTGTTATCAAAAATGCTTCCAAGAAACCTTGGGAACCATCAATCAATAGTACACATCATCCAGACCATGATCCTAAAGTCACGGAAGATTTCTATAAGCAATGGCCTCACCTAAAAAAATGAAAGAGTTTGACTATGACCTCGATTATCGAAGCATTGACTTTTCACTTGAAGAGAACCGCAAACTTTATCGTATTGGAAGGGGAGAACAAGGAGTGTTATTGGTTCGCCCTTATACTCACGATATATGCCCTTATTGGGTATTCAGAACCCCAGAACTTGCAGTAAAATCTTCAAACTATATCTATGATATGTTTTGCGACTATAAAGAGAAGCAAGATTTTATAGGCATGGATATGGCAAGAAAGTTTCTTGAGATGGGTTTTACTCGTGCAAGACGTTATGCTAATCATCGTGACGGTAATAAGTATGATGCAGAGGGTAATGTCAAACCACAAGAACCAGATCATGCAACCTGTGACAAAGCACAATCTGCCAAAATCTTTAAGAAAGTTAGAGACAAGGCAGCATACGATCCAACATACCAAAAGATGAGAAAACTATGGAGATCTCAAGAATGATTTTTGCAGCATGCCCACCAATATACCATTTGCCTGGCACATGGGATGATCCAGAAAAAATTGCTAAGTGTATGGATACACTTATACCGCATGCTAACTTAGGACAAGGTGCAGCATTTGCTGTATTTCTTGGTTTAATTGTCCTTGCGTTGATAGCGTATGGTATCTACATGACTTTTGGCAAAGGTGGAAAAGGACTGAAGGATGAGATAAGAGAGCATGCTAGAATGCATGAGTTAGGAATAGCACATGGACATGAAGGCAGACATCCTGTAATGACTCGAAGAGCACAGGAGCAAGATTACCCACAACATCATCATGAATAACCTTGGACTAGAGATCATATTTTGGACAGTACTATCTTTGTATGTGCTGTCTAAAATAGGAGTGTTTAAGAAATAATTAAGACGTTTGCGGTTTGTATTGTTTTTTGCTATAATATGAATATAAACGCATCAACATTATGACTGTACTAACTGAAAATTATCAAAAACTAACAACTGATGTTAGTAGAATTGCGGATTCACTAGAGCGTATCGCTACTATCCTAGAGTCAAACGTTCACATACAGGTTGACCATGCACATATAGATAGTGGTGATATAAACACACACGCTAAAACTTGGTAATGAATCTGTGGAAAAATTATAAAAAGATATTGCACGAAACAATATCTTTACATAATGGTGTAGATAGTGTATGGGCAGAATGGGAAGGTAGAAAAGATACCATGCTCACTGCAAAGACATACACAAATAAATATTTAATAAAGGCGAGGGAGGTAGAGATCTGGAATGAAAACTCTTGCATATACAACAACATCCTCTATCCTAAGACAGGTGGAGATTTATGCGTCCAATGTGGTTGGGGTAGTAATCTTCCCTGTTTTGGTATGGATCTTATGGGATTTAATGAGAATCGGGTCATCATAGTATTCGATTTTCAGCATCCTACAGAACACTTTAAATTTGAGGTTGCGGGTCTACCAAAACCTACAGAGGACTACAGATTCTTTGAGAAAGGTAATCATTTCTCAGAAAATATTTTCGTGCGTAAATGTAAAATGGACGAGGTAGATCAATACCTTGATATGTTTACAGAATATTTGACAGTCTATATGAACATGCTAGACAAAGCGAAACCTGATGGTACAGATACATCAGTGTTTGCTGACTTTGATGCGTATATGACACGTCTAGACCCTGTTGGAGGGTATTTGAAGGGTATATTTGGTGAGGATAAAGCAGAGGAACTTGTCAAAGAGTTCCTTTTCTGCTATAATAAATAGTACACTGCTAACGCAGTAATACACACAATACAAAAATACGAGGAATACGAGTATGTCATTTGCTTCACTTAAGAAGTCTAACTTTCAAGACTTACTTTCTAAAGCAGAAAATCTCAACAAGTCAGAGACCAAGGCAGGTCCTGATGAGCGTCTCTGGAAACCAGAGGTGGACAAAGCAGGAAATGGTTACGCTGTAATCAGATTTCTCCCTGCACCCGATGGTGAAGACCTACCATGGGCACAAGTATGGAGTCATGCCTTCCAAGGACCTGGTGGTTGGTATATTGAGAACTCCTTGACAACTTTAGGCAAGAAAGACCCTGTATCCGATCTCAACAGAGAACTATGGAACGCAGGAGCAGAGGGATCTCCACAAAGAGATCAGGCACGTAAGCAAAAGCGTAAGTTAAACTATTACAGCAACATCTACGTTGTGAAAGATAGTGCGAATCCTTCTAACGAAGGTAAGGTATTCTTATACAGATTTGGTAAGAAGATCTTTGACAAGATTATGGAATCAATGCAACCCGCATTTGAGGATGAGACACCAGTAAACCCATTCGATTTCTGGAAGGGTGCTGACTTCAAACTCAAGATTACAAGAGTTGCAGGATTTTGGAACTACGACAAGTCCGAGTTTGCTGAGACATCTACATTAGGTGATTTCAACGACAAGGAGTTGGAAGCAATCTGGAAAGAGGAGCATAGTCTAGCAGCATTTACTGCTGATGATCAGTTCAAGTCTTACGATGAACTTAAGCAACGTCTTGAGTCTACATTGAAAGGTAACTATAACAAACCAGTCGATGCTGAAACAGCATATGAAGAGGTTGAATCAACACCAAGTCCTGTTGGAATAGGAACACCTTCATCTGTTGAAACGAGCACTGAAGATGATACACTATCATACTTCGCTCAACTCGCACAAGATGACTAAATAATTTTGTTCGAGATGGATCAAGCACCCTTCGGGGTGCTTTTTTTATGCCATGCTTATATCTGACGCTGATGCACCCACTTGGGTTATCTTTCCTTTGTTTAATATCTGATTATATGTTGCAACAAAATCTTCAATCAATTGTGGTTTTATAATTTGTATCTCTTGTTTCTTAGCATTCTCTGCAAACTCAAACGCTGCATTAGTTACTGACACAACTGGATTAGCAGTAACAGTTGTAGATCCATTGAAGTATGCTACTTGGAAATTAGATGGTACAACTTTTCCTGCAGGAACAATTATATTGTTATTGTCATCCTTAACCTCTGTGGTTACATGGTGTTTTGTTGCTTGTGGGTTGTCATATTTTTGATCTATAAAATCCTGTAATTGTGTAACAGATCTAGGCCATTGTGTATAGTAATCTGTTATGTCGTTTGCAATCAGTACAGTCCAATTGTAGAATGGATTTCTATAGAACTCAACTGCAATATCCTCTGGTTTTTCACCATCGTCAACAACATGTTCTTTAAAGATAGTTACTTGTGCCTTAAACTCTGTCAATATCTGTGCACGTCGCCAAATGTTTTTGACAGATAGAAAATCTGGATCAAGTGGTGACGATGAGAAATTGTAAAATAGATCTGGTAATTTNTCTAACATTAGAATGAAACGTCTCCTGTATTGTCTAAACTTGCATCTTTTGTAAAACTACCTTTAGAAAGAGTTGGTAGTAGTCCACTCTTACGCTTGGTAGAGAATGATGCACCCTCCATGTCCACACGTGTAAGTTTTGTTGTCTCCATAAACATCAACTCCATAGTTACCACAGGAATAGTTCCATCAAACACTGTCTGTAATTGACCAAATGGTGTAGTGTTTATTGACAACCCTGTCAACGCACATAGTTTTGTCTTTGGCATCATAGGATGTTGTATCGGATCTCCTACTGGTTTACCTTTCTCATCACACTGCACAAATTTTGGAGTTAGTATGAATACATCTGGGAATGTAAGCATGACTGCACTACCTCTGCCTGATTTTGAGTCAGGGTGCATGCCACGTTTGAACCATTCTATGATTGTTATTATCTTATTACTCTCTTGTTTATTTCTTGCTGCTAACTCAAACCTAAAAGTAAATTGTCTACCCTGCATTCTTTGGAAGAACTGTATCGAGTTTTCATTAGGTGCTAGTCCTGCTAATCCTGCAACGTTCTTTGGATTCAACTCACTGTTCATCTTAAATGGATCGGCAGCTTTCTTCATACCACCGACAGCACCGTCAATAATTTTTTCTACGTTATCATTTCTCTTGTTTTTATTATTTGCATTGTCATCTTTTCCAGTAAGACTGTTGACTATTGCTTGAGCACTTCCTCCGATGATACCACCCGCACCAACAATTGCCCCAAATCTTCCTGCATCGTCTGCTGCTAACGCTAATGTTCCTAGTTTGAATTCGTTATTCCAATCTGCACCATACTTATACTGAAACTCATTAGGTAGAGGTAACATGCACTTTGATGACATTAGACCCTTATTTTTCCTATTGATCTTTGCTTGTTTTTCTTTTAGCAATGATCCTATAGTCACTTCCTTACCGTTAACAATTACTAACTCATTAGCATTCTCTTCAGATAGTTCTATATTTCTTCTTTGACCAAAAAAGTTTTTCTTTGCTGACTTGAATGATTGATTGCCAAGATTCTCCTCTCCTGCACCATACGTATTCGCAACAGTATTTACTGCACCATCTACCAATCCACCTATTGCACTATTCTCTAAAGATGCAAGAGCATCATTCTGTGACTGAGCAACTTTCTTTTGTGCTTCGTCATAACTATACTTCTCTATCTGTAAGAAAGAGGCAAAAGGTATACCAGAGAGATTGCTAGGGTATTCAATTACGGTTTGTTCAGTTGGATCAGACATTATCTGTTACGATGAAATTTTTCTAGTGGTAATGTGCTTAGTAATTGCACTTCTTCTTCCTTTATCTCAAAAAAGATGCGATCTGCTCTTTTAGGTATGTAGTAACGTAGAGTAGATTTAGGAAACCTTTTATTATTTAGTGCCTTTAATCGTGAGTTTGTACCACGTATATAATGTACGTTAGCACCGAGTAAGTTTTCCTTCTTATACTCCATGGCATATACGAGTGGATATTCATCCCATCTTTTTAACTGGTCTCTGAACTTAGGATCATACTCGAACGTATAAAATTTGTCAGGTTCTGGAGTCTCCGTTGCATCATCTAATAATATATTGAACACCTCTTCTCTCAGGTTTGAGTTAGATATCTTGTTACCCTTTAATTTCTCTATTAGTTCGTCAAACCTTGAGTTCTTTTTCGGTGACGAGTTTGAACTCCCAGAGTCTGTCTCTGCAGTATTCGTTTGCTGCATCCCATTTTGCTGTGTTGGTGGCATAGGTCATGACCTCCTTAATATATGTTTTTGTTTTTCTCTTTTGAGGTTTAGGACCTTCGACCTCCCTTTTAGGTTTTACCTCAATAAGATATGCTTTTATCTTTCCATCCTTTTCTCTTACTCTCATCCAGAAATCTGGAAAGTAACGACGCCACTTCTTTGTAACTGGATCTTTATATGGTATAGCAAGTTCTTCTGACCACCACTCCAATATATTTGGGTTGTGATCACACCATTTCATAAACTTTCTTTCCCACAAGGAACGGTATACAACACCAGTAGGGTCACCTTTATACTTCCTATAATTGATAACTCGATACTTTCCCTTGTAAGTCACTATAAATACATATATCAAACCATAACGGTATTTATGGCACAGGCAAGAGGACTAGAGAATTTTATGAGAGCCGTGGGCAACTCAGGTGGTGTCTCTGCGTCCAATTTATATCAATTCTCAATACAACCAAGTGATAAGTTAATAAAATTTTTCAGTGATAACGTAGATCAAGAGTTTTTGGAAATGGTTGACAACGTTGGAGAGATGAATCTACAGTTGCTATGTAATGAAATACAGTTGCCAGGCGTGACATACTCAGCATTTGATATAAAGTCAGTTCATAAAGGCATCACACAAAAGATGGCAACTGCCAAAGTATACAATGAGTTAGACGTAAGTTTCTTTCTAGATGGGACATCAATGCCACTCAGATTTTTTAGAGCATGGCAAGACTTTACATCAAACACTGTTGCATCTGCACCTGAGAATTTCTATGATGACAAAGAATATAAGAGATCATCTGCATTTAATTACTATGATGACTATGCATGTGACATGTTCATAAACAAACTAGAAAAATATGATGGCAAGATAGCAGGTGTGAAAGATGATAACGGTAACCCAAAGAAAGATACGTATGCTAACCCATGGAACGTTAGACTAGTAAAGGCATATCCATATACAGTTGCATCAATTCCATACTCCAGTGCTGCAGCACAACTTGTTAAGGTAACCGTAGGATTCTACTACGAATATAGTCATTTAATCATTTAGTGACCCCCTATATAATATACTGAACTTATAAATTATGCCATTACCTGATATTGCGACGCCAACTTATTCGTTGACGGTGCCTTCTACCAAGAAAAAGGTAAAATACAGACCTTTTCTTGTTAAGGAACAAAAAGTTCTGATAGTAGCATTAGAAAACGACGATCAAGAACAAATATTAGACGCTATTACATCAACCATACAAAGTTGTCTGCACACTAAGATCAATGTGGCAGACTTAGCATTGTTTGACATCGAGTATTTGTTTCTACAGATACGTGCTAGATCTATTAGTGAGCAACTAGAGGTCAAGGTCACGTGTGAAGATGATGGCGAAACAACTGTTGATGTGTCGTTCTTGGTAAATGATGTCAAAGTTAATTTTCCTAAAGGACATACTAATGTAATAAAATTAAATGATGATATAACTGTAGAGATGAAGTATCCAGACTTGGAATACTTTGCTAAAGTTAACTTTATGAATGAGGAACCAGATCCATACGAGTTAGTTGCAAAGTGCATCAAGCGAGTATATGTCGGTGAGCAAGATTACAGTGATTTTACTCTTGAGGAATCAAAAGGATGGGTCGAGTCATTGACCAGTTCTCAGTTTGATGCTATACAACAGTTTTTTGAGACTATGCCTACACTTAGACATGTGTTGAAGGTTAAGAATCCAAAGACAAAGGTTGTTAACGAGGTTGTGTTAGAAGGTTTATCTGATTTTTTCGTATAGCCCTCTTCCACGAGGGCATCATGGTCTTTTATCAAACTAATTTTTCTCTTGTTCAACACCATAAATATAGCTTGACAGATATTGAGAATATGATCCCGTGGGAACGGGAAGTATATGTGAACATGTTAGCATCTCACCTACAAAAGGAAAGAGACCGTATCGCTGAAGAAAATCGCAGATGAGCAAAAAAGGTACAGCAGTCACTAATTATCTAAAGAACACAATGAAGTCACTCTTTGTAGGAGTGGCAGAAGGTACGTTGGGTTCTGGTGCTGTGGTTCCTGCTATTGCACCAATTCCTATCAGAGAAGTCAATCAATCTTATGGATCTACGGAACCAATAGAGAAGAAAAAAGATGAAGAGAAGTCACTACAAGAAATAACAACAGAAAGAATACAGGAAGTTGCAAAGGGTAAGAGTTTACCATACGTAGATAAGAAAGTAAAGGTAGCACTTGAGAAAGGTGGCATCGTCAAGAGAGAGATGGATGCTAAGGTTGCTGAGAAAGAACCAGAAGCAACTATCCCACTGTCAAAGTATGGTAAGTCGATAGAATCAATATACAGAGAGGGTGCATCATTACTCATAAGTTCATCAATTGGTTTCTTACAAACACTACCCGCTTCACCCGCAAAGGGAAGTGTACTGAATGAAGCACAGAGATTGAAGGCAGTATTTGGTATATCAGATAGCACAAAAGTATCGAACAAGATAGGATTAAAACAAAAACTAGAGTGGTGGGGTGGTCTAGGTGCCAAGTCAACCACTGGCGGTAAGATGACTGCAGATGGTCAGAAAAAGGAAGATAAGAAATCCTCTGGCGGTGGTGGTAAAGGTCTTAACTTAGGTAAGATAAAGAATACCTTTAATAAGATACGTAAGAGTAAATTTGGTAAGAAGGCAGGAAAGTTTCTTAAGAAGACAAGAGCAGGGAAAGCATTTAGAAAATTAAATATAATTGGTAAGAAGGCAGGAAAAGGATTTAGTAAAGTTGCCAAGCAAGGAAAAGGATTACTCAAGGGTGCTAGTAAGGCAGGAAAGTCACTACTAAAGAAAGGTGCAAAGAAAATTGGTGCAAAGGTAGGAGCAAAAGCATTAGCAAAAGTTGGTGGTAAAGCACTAGGTAAGGGATTACTTAAGAAGATACCGTTTGTTGGACTGGGTGCAGGATTGTTGTTTGCAGGACAACGATTGATGGCAGGAGATATGAAAGGTGCATTGCTTGAGGCAGCGTCTGGTATTGCGGGTACGATACCTGGCGTCGGAACTGCTATATCTGTAGGTCTAGATGCTACACTTGCTGCTAAAGATATGGGTCTGTTACCTGATCAGAAGAAGGCAGAGGAACAGGCATCAGGAATGACATCACCAGATCCATCTGTAGATAGTCTTGGTAAACCTATCATACTTAACCCATCGACCATGAAAGCATGGAAGAAGGCAGTAAACGCTGCAGCGAAAGATGGTGTCAATCTACCTAACAGTGTTACATCATCATACAGAAGTCCAGAACAGCAAGCAGCATTAGTCAGTGCAGCACAGGCAGGAGATCCAAACGCCATAAGTCCTGCACAACCTGGCAACTCACCACATGGACAAGGTTGGGCAGTTGACATACAGTTTGGTAGTAAGGCAAGCGAATGGATGCGAGAGAAGGGTAAGAAATATGGTTTCCAATGGCAAGGTGAAGAAGATCCAGTCCACTTTGACTTTATAAATGGTGAAGAGAATGACAAGTGGTTAAAACCTGGCAAAAATAAATGGTTGCCTAACGTTGATCCCGTTGAGACAAAAACAAACTCATCAGGTAACATCAAGACTGCATCTGGTACAGGTGGTGCAGTATCAGCACCATCATCATCAGGAGCAAAGGATACACTCAACGAGGAACCAGTGACACAAGGTGGTGGCGAGATTGGTGCAACGGGTGTTGCTTCTCCTACTGTTGTTCCTCTTGGTGGTAAGACAAAAATTGTCAGAGTTCCCATGCCAATGGGCGACACTAAAGACAGAGGTGCATGGTTCAAAGGACAGAATCCAGTCATAGATCCTATGGGTAAAGGTGTGATGGAGGTAGTAGCATGAAGTTGCCAGGCGATTCTGACAACATGGATAAGGGCGTATCACATGAGATGATGCAGAGATCTCTGCAGTCCCAACGTCGTGTAGTACAAAGAGTCAATCTATTAGAAGATAAAGTAGAAGCATTAGAGAACGTCGAGATAGAAGAGGGCGTGGATCTTGGTGAGTTAGCAGATGGTGCCAAGAAGATAGCAGGAAAGATAAAAGACAAAGCAAAAGAGATAGCACCAAAGGTAGGTGACAAGGCAAAGAAAGTTGGATCAAAAGTAAAAGATAAGGTAAGTAAAAAGTTAGGTGATGTAGGTGATGCAGCAAAAAATAAGGTGCGTGATGTTAGTGCTGCTGCCAAGAAGAAACTTACAGATGTTGGTCAAGGTTTAAAAGGTTTTGTAGGAGATAAGATTGCAGCTGCTAAAGCAATAGGAAAGAAACCTACTGTTGGTAAAGGTGCAAAGACAGCACCTAGTCAAGAGAAAGTTGCACCTAAAGCACAACCACAACAAGATCTTGTACCAGATTCAGTGGCAGCGTTTAGTAAGAGAGCTGATGGTAGCACAATATATGATAAGAATGAGAGAATTAGAGAATTTCTTAAGAGTCAGGGTAAACCTATCCCTGAGAAATACCAATTAAAAGAAGCGGGTGAAGTAGAGGGAACTGAGAGTTTAGAAGACGCAGGACTTGGTGAGAATGACAAGAAGAAAAACGTAGATAAGAAAATAGAGAAAGATTTTGAGGTCGATCCTAAGATGAAGAAAGCATTTAGTGAGGCATTGGCATTGCCCGCTAAGTCTGCTGCTGTTGCGTTGATTGATTTATTAGAGAAGATCCCTGCACCAAGTAAGGAAGCATCTAAGATCCTCAATAGAAATATGACAAAGATAACCAATGCATTNAAGTTAGGTGCTGCTAGTGCTGAGGTTGCTAATGATGAAGAGGACAACGATGAGGATGATGAGGAGTTTGAAAGACCCAGTTTGCTAGGTGCACTTGTCAACAAGGCAATGGGATTCTTTGGCAATAAGAAAGAAGAAGGTGGAGGTGATAGTGGATCAGGTGACAGTGCAGGACAGATAAGTGGATCTAGTCCACAACAAAAATTATTATCACCACAAATGGGTGACCCTACCACAGGTAAGAGAGCACCATACACAGGAACTGCTGATGGTATAGGTCTTGGTGATGGTTCTGGTAGAGCTATGCAACCTATCAAGAAACGTAAGGGTCTTGCTAAAAAATTATTTGGCATGACACCGATGGGTATGGCATTTAATGCAGCATCTGCAGGAGTCAAAGGTCTAAAATCACTCACTCAAACCAAAGCATTCAATAATATTACAAACATAGGTAAGAAAGCATTTAATATGACACCNATGGGCATGGGTTTAAATCTTGGAAAGAAAGTATTTGGTGGTGTAAAAAATATATTTGCACCAAAGGGTGAACAGACAGTTAATCTAACAGAACTAACTGATAAAACTATACAGGAAAACAGAGAGGCAGCGGATTCAAAGACAGAGAAAGCAATCGCAGTCGCAGAGGGAACTGGTGGTATAGGTGGTTTAACAGATGAACCTACTCAACCAGCTCAAGAGGGTAGTGAACTTGCTCGACCTAATATAATTGAGTCTCCATTTATTAATGTATATAATACAACGTCGCAATTCTAATGTCAGTTAACACACAGTCAAACTTTAATATCATACGTTTTCAGATAATGGATTTTCCTCCCATTGGTGTTAATCAGGTGTTGTTCTGCAGATATACTGAGGACATACAATCTGCTACCATGCTCATGGAAATACAGGTGACTGATAGTGAGACAGGTTTTCTATCTGAGTTAACAGGTATGGAGAACGTGTTTATACAAATTGCAGACAGTAAGTTTGAGACAGAGATTGGTGGTGAGTTTGTCATATATGATATACAGGACAGAAGGAATATAGGTGGTAAATCATCTGCAGTCTTGATGATGTGTAAAATAGATTTCTTGAACAATGCGGGTAATAAAATATCACGTAGATTTGGTAAAGGTCAAGGTAGTAAGATAGATAGGATCGTCAAGAAAGAAATCTTAGGAGATTTGATAGGTGTGCAAGATAAAAGAATGACAAACTTTGAGGAGTGTGTCAATAACTTTTCTTTCGTATCACCATACTGGAATCCATTTACTGTGATTAGATGGTTGGCAGCAAAGGCAATACCAGCTAAGAAGGGTAGTGGTAGNAATGCATCAGCAGGGTATGCTTTTTACGAGACAAGATCAGGATATAATTTTGTGTCGTATGATTCATTTGCTGAGAAGGAACCAGTCACACGTATGGTTGTAGGTCATGATCCAGAAGAACTAGAGGATGAAGAGGATAAGAGTATTACACCATTGGATAAGATTACGATAGAATCCTCTGTTGATTTATTCAAAGGTTTAAATTATGGATCGTACTCTAGTAACGTGATGACATTAGATCTCAAGGACATGAGATACAAAGAATATCCATTTAGCATCAATAAATATTACAGAGATGTCAGTGTAATGAACTCTAGGAAAACTCCAGAGTTTTACAAAGGATTTGACAATCAAAGAACATATACTAGGATTATGTCAAAGATATCTGACTCTGCACTGTTTACAGAGGGCACATACACACAGGGATTCACAAAACAACTTTCACAATCATCGTTACGGGAAAAATTATTTTACAGTAAAAAAGTCATAGTAGAATTAGTATCAGATTTCTCATTAGAAATAGGAGAGGTGGTTCAACTAGACATTTACAAGGGTACGAGTGATAGAGAGCAGGATTTTGCAAACTCTGGTAAATATGTTATTGGTAAGGTGGAGAGAACATTCAAATCTAGTGAAGATAAGATGACATCTAGATTGACTTTATTTACAGACTCAGATGGTGAAGAATCATGATCAATGAATCATTTGCTAATTTTATAGGAAAAGATGGGTTCAACTGGTGGATTGGACAGGTAGAGAATGATGGTTACGGGTTTTGGAACGCAGTCAACGGGTCATTTGATTTTACTGATTGGGATTGGACTAACAAGGTAAAAGTTAGAATCGTAGGTTATCACAATCCTAATAGAAAAGAATTACCAACATCTGACTTACCATGGGCACAGATCCTGATGCCACCAACATACGCACAGAGATCTGGTATTGGTGCTAATCATCAGTTATCAGTCAACTCTTGGGTTGTTGGATTTTTCATGGATGGTGCATCTGCACAAATTCCTATTGTTATGGGAACTATTGGTGATGAGAATCCAAGAAGCAGTTATGGTGTCAAAGGTGGTAAAGAGGAAGGATTTGCACAGTTAGTAAGTCCTAATTATAATTTTCGTGATCATGGCGAGAAAGGCACAACACCTCCTAACACAGGTAGCACAGTCGAGACTAACGAGGAAACTGGTGTAGATCAAGCACCTACAAACAATGATGGTCATACGCACAACTCTACAGATAGTAAAAACGAACGAGGACCTGCAGAACTAGAGAGTGAGAAACAGAAACTATCAAAAGAAAAACAGGAAGTTACTGTACATGTAGGTAATGGTAAGTGTGGTAGTGAGACTGCTGCAAAGTTAGAAGCACCCATGGCAGAGTTTATGAAGTTTGCTCGTGGTATAGAAAAGAATGAAATAGATCAGTTTATAAACAAGGCAAATGGTGCGGTTGTAGATTTAGATTATGAGATAAATCTAGTCCAACAACGCATACAAAAGAAACTTACTGGACTAACTGCTAACATCAAGGGCGTAGTCATGGAGGAGACTAACAAACTTGTAAAAGAGGGTCTTGAAGAGTTAAGTATTCCAGATCCAGAATTAGATGTTGCAGTTAGAGATCAACTCAAAAATGTTGGTGATCTAGTATCATGTTTGTTTAAACAGTTGATAGATGAACTTGGTGACTTTATCAAAGGAATGCTTGAGGATCTAGTAGAGAATGTCCTTGACACTGCATTATGTCTAGTACAAAATATTCTTGGTGACATCATGAAAGAATTGATGGACAAGATTACGGGTGCATTGGATGTATTGAAAGGTGTAACGGGTGCAATCAAAGGATCTGCAGATAAAATCCAAAACTTAACAAACAAGGTCGGTGACTTCTTAGATCTATTTTGTGATGGTCAACTATCATGTGCGATTGGTGCATCAGTATTTGAGACAGGCATTGGTGCTAAACCAAAAGGATTAGAAAAGGCAGCAAAAGAGATATCACAATATAAAGTAAAACCACCTAACTTTGTATCAGTGGTTGGTAAGGGTGTACCTAAGAATGGTTTTGTCCCAACAATAGATCGTAATGGAATCAAGAAAGTATTTGACACTACGAGTGGTGCACTGGTTGATCTAAACAGTCCTGCAGGAATTGCTACAGGTTTGACAGATAAGGCATTTGACACACGAGGACCTCTAGAGAAGTTTGAGGGTATCAATTTCTATGATTCACAGGGCAAAGTAGCAAGTCAAGCGGTGCAGTGTTCTAATTCTAACTTGAATAGAAAACCATGTTTCCCAGAAATGGTATGGGATAACTTGCAATCCACAAGTCCAGTAAAAGCATTACCTATTGTAGATGACATAGGACAGATCCTTGGCGTATTGATGCAGAAGAAAGGTAAAAATGTTAATCTTGAAGCATCAGTCAAAGCACAATTTACATGTAATGATCCAGAGGGTAGTGGTGCAGTATTTAAACCAAATATTGTAAATGGTAAGGTAGACTCAGTAGAAGTTATAAAACCTGGCATAGGTTATGGTTTTGATCCTGCAAGCACATTCTGTCCTAATGAACAGTATGGCGTGTTGGTTGATAAGGTAGGACTACAACAACACATGAATGATGGTGAGTTTATAGAGCAAGTAGTAGAGGGAAGTCCTGACGTATTACAAGTTGTAGATACAGATTATGACGAGACTCATATACTAATAGCAACAATAGATACGTCATTTAATCCACAATTAGAGGTAGGGTTACAGTTAAGAACTAAATCTGGACACGAGTTCGTATTAAATTTTGACAGGAAATTCCCAACTCTAGTAATACCACAAGGAGCAACAGCAATATATGCTAAGTGTGGTGATGTTATTCCTAAAATTGACAACATCAGTATAAGGAACGTTGGTAGAAATTATGTTAACCCAGTTATCACTATTGGAACTGGCACAAAGAAACAAGAGATAGGAACGTTTACAAAAGATTCTCAGGGTAGGTTGATAGAACCAAAGATAACAAAGTTTGTATTAGGATTCGTCAAACCTGTCGTAGAGGATAAGGGCACAGATAGTGTAGAGGGCATTGGAACTGGTGCAGAAGTCAGTGTGGTCTATGAGTTTACAAGTCCAAGAGAACTCAAGGAAAATAATGTGTTACCATTGACACAATATATTGACTGTGTGGGTCATCCTATGATAAAATCAGCAAAAGAGGATGAAGAAGTATCACTTGTAGATAGTGCGATTAATGTTGTAGATAGTCAGATAGATGAAGGCGAAGCAACTAATACTTTCATGGACACAGTATCAACTCCTACTGTCGCAGATCCAGTATCTACACCTGTAACTCCATCCACGCCATCCGCCCCATCTGCTCCCAGTGCACCTTCTACTCCATCGACTCCCTCAGCACCAAGTGCTCCAAGTGCTCCATCTGCTCCAAGTGCACCAAGTGCTCCTAGTTCACCAAGTTCACCGTACGGAGGTGGATACTAATGGCGATTAATTTATTTGCAGGAGGATCTAATCTAGCAAACCTTTTAGCAAAGGTAAAGATAAGATACCCTAGAAACTATGTTCAATCAACATCTGCAGGGCATATGTTTGAGATGAACAATACGAAGGAAGGTGAATACATACGTTTACTCAATGCTAACGGTAATTTTCTCAATCTAGGACGAGAAAAATAATAATTCTCTAGTTTCGTATAATGATACATATATTCTATCAGACCACAATCTTGTCATAAGAATCGGCAAGGATGTGAAGAATGACAGAATGGCACTACATGTCGTCGGTGACGTCAACATATATGTTGAAGGTGACATGCACAGCGAGGTTGAAGGTGATAGATTTGACAGAGTAAATGGCAACTACCAGATGCAAGTCGGTGGTGTGTGCACTATTCAGTCAGATGAGAACTTAGCNATACAAGCTAAGAATGAAATGAAATTAGAATCCAATGCCTACACAAACAAGACAACGTTCTTGGAAAATGATTTGAGTGAAGGCGGTTCTGTAAAGGAGAACGTAAAAGGTAATTATGAAATNAAGATACAAAAGAGAGCATCTACATTCTCCGTCAGCAGTGATGGTGATGTTCGTATGAGGGCAGACGGATGCCGATACGAAAAGGTGGGTGGCAACTATCTTACACAAGTAAGTGGTAAAGTCAANACACAGGTAGATGGTGAATCTAAATCATGTATTGATGGNGGTGCGTTCGATGGAATGATCTCATCACCTGATAGTAATGCTTACAAATTAAATGTTACAGGTAACATCAAAGGAGATGCTACAGGAAACATCGACCTAGATGCTTCNAACATATACTTGAATTGATAGCAGAATTTACTTAAACACATGACACAACACCATATGTCAGTAACTATGCAGGAAGCAAAGTTTCTTAAAAGCATTCTTGCAAAGCATTTAAACGATCACATAGAAGATCTGGTAAGAGAAGATAAGACAGAGCATGCGATGAAGCACATGCAAGAAAACAGACAGGCAGGATTAGACCTTATAAGTAAGGTTGAGGATACAATCAGGAGAGCAAGTAGAGCAGGTAATTCTACCTACTTTACATAGTTTAGTTCGTGTGCTACAATATTAGGAGTCGCACTGATGCCATTGTTTTACAACGAAGAAGAACACTTANAGAAAGTCATAGTTGACATTCCTAGAAGATCCTTTACACTAATAAGTGATANCGGTGACACAAAACTTATTGAATGTAATGCAGAACAATTCATGAGAGTTCTTGATGTCGTCCGTAACATGCTAACAACTGAAGAAGTAACTTACGTCTAATGTCTTATAACAAAACTTACAGTGAAATTAAAGAGATACTAAGAGACTCTAAGAAGATCACTAAACCTATTATGCTCAAGATAGCACAACTTGCTATTAAGGAAACTCTAGGAGATAGAGTCGAGTATGACAATATCCAATGGGACAGTAAATTTATTGACCTAGAAGCAGACAGTCTGGACATGGTAGAATTAGTCATGTTCTTAGAAGAATGTTTTGGTATTGAGATTCCTGACGAAGAAGCAGGAAATATAGTCACAGTTGGTGACGCTTGTGAAACAATCAAGAAGTGCAAAGCAAATAAAGGTAAAAAGAAAACAGTCAACGCTGCTAAGTACAAGAGTAAGCAAACTCCAGTTCCACATCCTGAGAGTCCTATGATGGCAAAACCACCAGGTCAATACATTGGAACAAACCTTGCAAGCAAAGACACACAAGAAGCATTAGAAAGATTACATGATGACATCAGAGATGCAGATGGAGATACTCCCAAACTTTCTTAAAGATGGTACGTTCAAAGAACTAAGATCGTATATAACTGACTGTAATTTTCCATGGCATTATCCTCAGTCACCTGGTGAACCTGAGCAATATTGTAGTATCCTTTACTTTGACCATGCGTTTAACAAAAGCATCAATCCTAAAATGATGAGAGTATTGCAAACTCTATGTCAACAATATCTTGGTGCTATCGCTATATTAAAGATAAAGGTAAACGCTACTCCTAGAAATGCACCAGAGCAGATGTGGCATACTGATTGGCAAATACGCACACCAAGTAAAACGTGTGTGTTATACTTAAACTCTAACAATGGTTATACTGAGTTTAAAGATACAGGAACTAAGGTTGTAAGTGAAGCAAACACTGCTGTAATATTCAACACTAACTTAGAACATAGAGGTGTACCACAAACTGACATTGATCGTCGTTTATTAATGAACATAACATACTTTGAGAGATAATGCTAAAAACTTTTAACGAATGGTTTGAGGGTGAGTTTGACAACTGGACACAGGCAGCATCAAATCCTACAAAATGGGCACATATAATAGTAAAGCATGAGAAGATAGGTAGTTCTAGATTCCACACATCCTCTCGTTATAGTTACATGGATAAACCATATCGTGAGCAAGAGGTAGAGGTAACAGAACCACACGTCCTCGGTGCAAATGTTCCTATTATAATAGTAAAAAATCCTGCATGTGATATGGTGTTTTCATTTATTGAAGGTGGTAACTATTGGGAAGGTGTATCAGAACCAGAGTGTACATATAAAGGTAAATCATTAGAGAGTCAGGCAAGATTATATCACAATGAGTATCACACGTGGGATAAAGGATATTGGCAAGGTGCGGAAGGATTCTTTACCTTCAAAAAGAAAGTATAAATAGACTTGATAGTATTACTGTAAGCATGTAGTGGCAACTCGTAAGATATCTGACCTTACATTATTAGGAGCAGGACAAGTATCAAGTTCCGATACCCTGCTGTTACTAGATAACTCAGACCCAACCGATCAAAATAAAAGATCAGCAGTAGGAAGTATTTTTACTGCAGTCCCATCTGGAACATTTACAGCACCTGGCGTTCGCTTTGAGGGCAAAACTGCTACTGGTGTGTTTTCCGAGACACAGGGACAGGTTGGTCTTGCAATGGGAAATGCTAGACTTAACTTACAGAAAGTCGGAACGACTCTTAATATACAAGCAAGAGACGATGCTGACACTAACCTAGACTTTACTATATCCGCACAGGGAACAGGTAAAATACGTCTAGGTTCTATTTTGGCGATTAGTGATCTTAACTTTATCGTACCTAACTCTATTGATGAGACAAAGGTAGCAAAGTTTAGTTCAGCAAACTTAGTGTCTGGTTTGACAAACGTGTATTCGTTCCCATCTAACGAGGGATTGACTAATACAACTGATGAACTAGCAACACTCAAGGCAACACAAACTTTTGAGAACAAAACTATTGTATCTCCAATTTTTACTGGAACTCTATCAATAGAAAGTTTTTCTTCCACAGGTGACGCCACTATAGGTAATGAAGCATCAGATAGTTTGACTGTCAACGCTGCAGCAACATTCGCTGCATCAACAACATTCTCTAACTCAGTTATTTTGAGTCAGGGTGCAACGTCTAGTGGTTCAGTAACAGCACCTAGAGTGATATTGAACGATGATGGTAACAGTGGACAAGCATCAGTAATTGAAGCAAGTCAAAATGATCACACCAACTATCTGTTCAAATATTCTAATGAAACATACAACACTGGAGGACATGGACTTGGTGGATGGATAGGTAATGATGGTACAGCATACTTTAGACATAACGGTAATAGTGAATATAGATCTATTATCTTTGATCAAGGCGATGGTCCTGGTCCTGCAGGAACTAGAGTATTACTAGAATTAGGTGCGGGTGGAGATGTAATACTTAAGTATCAGGGATCCACTAAATTATCAACTACTACAACAGGAATCAACATTGGAGGTGCCATAGATGCTGTCACATCTATCACTGGCAGTGGCGACATCGCTATCGCTACTGATAAGTTTACTCTGGATTCTACTACTGGTAACGCAGTATTCGGGGGTAACATAGTAAATGGCGGTAATATTACCGCTGCAACAGGAACCGACTTCCAGTTTGGTTCCCAACTTGACCCTACTAAGGTAGGTATTGGTAGACCCGCAACGACATATAACTTAGAAGTTGAGGGGTCTATATATTCTACAGGCTCTACTATTATTGCAGGAAATGGATCTGCGGGTAAGTTCATCCTACAAAAGGGTGCTGCTGCTATCAGTCTTAATTTCACCAATAATTTAGGAACTGACGAGGCAGTCATAGATGGATCTGGTAGATTCGGTCTAGGCAAGTCTCCACAATATAAATTAGATGTTTCTGGCGACAGTTGGATAGATGGTGACATAACTATCAACACAACTAACCCAACAAATAATACAGGTGGTAAAATATCTGCCAGAGAACTTGTTCTCACAGATCCATCCACAGGTGCAACAACAACACTAAACGCAATAAGCGGTGGTGGAGGTCTTTCACGAGGCAAAGTTTANTTTTTAGCTAATTAATCAATCATGGCGGTAAAACAGAATGGAGTTCTAGCAACCTTTACTCCTACAGTATCAGATTATACAAACAATACGGTTGCTGCAAACAACAACGCAATAGCAACTAATGGTTGGTGCATGTATACATGTCCAGAAGCTACCTTAGTGAGTGCTAAATTAATTGTTGCAAATAATACAGGTGGTAATGCAAATATAGATGTCGGCATAGTAGAACAAACGGATGTCATACAACTTGATGCACTAGCATCACAACCGAGCACACCAAGTAACTATGGTGCATTTTTATTTCCGTCAGGAACTGCGAATAGTTACACATCATCTATTGTACTAGAGTATGGAAACGAGTCTGGAACATTTGCTGTAGGAGAAACTTTAAGTTGGACTAACTCTAACAGATCCCCTGCTGCACAGACTGCAATAATTCATTACTCAGANACAGTAAATAAAAAATTGTGGTTAAGAAANATGTCTCACCCACTAGGGTTAGATGTACCTGGNGACACAAACTTTACATCTAGCGGTGGTGCAACATGTTCTGCAGGACCTTCATACGCAGGAACTGGTGGAACTGACGGTCACTCTGGTATCGTTAGATTCTATGACTCATTACAGGGAACATTATTCCTACAAAACTATGAGTTTAGAAATAATTTAGATTATGTTCACCTATATGCGAACGATGCCAATGAGGTTCGTGAGCAAAGTAACAACAATCTTAACAGATCTAATGGTAGGATCTGGAGACCAGTTGGTACTACAGTAACCAGATATGCTGCTGCAGGAAATACTACACCAGCTACGGAGTTTATATCTGGNAATGGTATAGAATGTTTAATCTCTAGCGTATCACAATGTGCTGACTATCAGTATATCGCAAGAAATAAACAGGTCACAAACTCCGACATTTTTGAATTGANTGGGTTGGTCTTAGGATCATATCAATCTATTTTCGTTAGTTCTTCCGCTGCTGTTTCATTCTCTCTAATCGGATTTGAAGAAACTGCTGAAACACTATCATAACCTTTTAAAAGATGGCACTAACAAGACTTAAAAACGTCTTTACATCAAAAACTGGACGTTGCTTATATGTCAACTCTGATGACTTTGATGCATCTGACGCATTTGACAATAGAGGTAACTCACCAAACCGTCCTTTCAAGAGTTTACAAAGGGCGTTACTTGAAGCAGCAAGATTTTCGTACAAGAGTGGTCAGTTTAACGATACATTCGAGTCATTCAGTATAGTATTATATCCTGGCGATTACGTTATTGACAATAGACCTGGCACAAATACAGCAGGACAGGCATATATTCCTGCAGATATTACCGAGTTAAGTGCATCTAGTGACATGACACTAGTGGATGACAGTGGTAATATAAATCCAAACAATATTTTATACAGATTTAATTCAGTAGAAGGCGGTGTTATAGTTCCTAGAGGTACATCNATCGTAGGTATGGACTTACGTAAGACTAAGTTACGTCCTCTCTATGTTCCTGATCCAACAACAGCAGCAATTCCTGCTAGTGCAATCTTCCGTGTAACAGGTGGTTGCTATTTCTGGCAGTTTAGTTTCTTTGATGGTATATCATCAGGTGTGTACAAAGATCCTGCACAACCAAGTGCATCATCACCACCAACATACTCACACCATAAACTTACATGTTTTGAGTATGCTGATGGCAAGAACATACAGAGTACAATAAATGGAACTGATGGCAACGCCTTATCAACTAATGATCTACAGTTATACTATCAGAAGGTAGCAAAGGCGTGGGAAGATATTCCTGATAGCACAAGTGTTATATCTGCTGACGAACTACAGGCAAGAGTAGAAGAGAACAGAATCGTAGGTCCTAACACAGCAGGTCCTAAAACAATCAGTAGTATTGTTACTGACTTTGTTAGCACAAACGTATTCACAACAACTGCAGAAGTTACAACTGCTGATGCTCACGGGTTCTCAGTAGGAACTCCAGTGTTGCTTGAGGGTGTGACTGGAACTGACGCTACTAGATTTAACGGGTCGTTCTTTATCAGTGCAATACCTACACCAACAACATTTAGATATACTATTAAGAATCCTAGCGTAGGTGCACCATCTGGTAACCCAACTGCGGGTGGATCAACGGTGAAAGTTGAGGTTGATAACGTTGACTCTGCATCACCATATATCTTTAACATATCTCTACGTTCTACATGGGGTATGCAGGGTATGCATGCTGATGGTAGCAAGGCAACTGGATTTAAGTCTATGGTTGTTGCNCAGTTTACTGGTGTATCACTACAGAAAGATGACAATGCATTCATTAAGTGGGATGGATCAGCATATATCGCAGGATCGCACACTGATGGAGATAGTATATACAAAGCATCATATAGGAACTTCCATGTTAANGGATCAAATGACTCTGTTATCCAAGCTGTTTCTGTNTTTGCTGTTGGTTTCGCTGACCATTTCGTTGCTGAGTCTGGTGGTGACCAGTCCATTACGAACTCTAACAGTAACTTCGGTTCATGTGCACTGAGAGCAAAAGGATTTAAGAGTGCACCATTTACGCAAGACAAAGCGGGAACCATTACACATATCATACCACCACAAAAACTAGCAAGAACATACTCTGCTGTAGGTGGCACTACATTTACTCTTACATTCAATAACAAATTAGTTCCTGCTACAAACAATACACATGGTATCGTAGCTGGTGACTATGTAAGATTTGGAACTAACGATCACCCAGAACCATACTTGGTGAGTGCAGTTAATGGAACCAGTGGTGAACTAACACTTAACAGAGGTTATAGAAATATAAGTTCTGCAGTCAGTGGAGCAGGACAAACTGCATTTAAAGGAACTATTAGTGAGATTCCTGTTGGTTATGTTGCACTTGACGTACAAAAAATACAGGATAACGCATCACAAGGTAACAGTTCATGGGCAATCAACCAGTCTGGTATATCAGTTGGTGACTCAGTAATTAATGGTGGTAACGCATACTTAGCAACGTCAGTTGCAGGATCTGGATCTACTGCAGGAGCAGGATCAGGACCTGTACACACATCTGGTGCTGTTGTAGATAATGAGGTTACATGGGCATACATTGGTGCAATCAACACAAGATTATATCTCTATGGTTATACATCACTAGCAACAAAACCACCATTCAAACTACAAGGTTTTAGTATTGGTGCACGAAAGCAAGACAAAGTATATGTGTCATTGATTGATGGATCAACACAGAATACATACGCTGCATTGATATCACCTGATGGCACTGCAAGTCCTGCTGATAACAAATACACTGACATNACAGTNCAAGGATTTACACCTGGCGATCCACAACATCCACTACAGTATGACACATATCAACAGAACTGGTATCTTAGGGTAACTGCTGCTACATCTGGCGATGCAAGTGTCAACGCTGCTACAGGTTATGAGGGCATACATTATCATCTAGGTAATGAAGCATTCTATGCAAACTCACTATTTACTGGATCATCTTATACACAACGTATTGCTGATAACAGATCATCTAGAGATAGAACATACAGAGTTCGTTATGTTGTAGATAACTCTACATCACTGTCAAGAGCACCTATCAATGGTTATGTTATCCAACCAAGAAACGTACCTACAGGACAATCTTACGGAGATGTTTATTACATCTATGATATACAGGTAGAGCAAGAACTTAAGAAGTCAGTACAGGATGGTATATTCTACATGACTGTACTAAAAGGTAGTATATCACCTACCAATGGTAACTTAAGTGACTTCTCATTTGCTCAGAACATCAACAACTTATATCCTAACTTAGATAAGGATAATCCAACAGAAGATCCTAACGAAGCAACATCTGTTGCAAGTAACATCACTGTTGGTCTGGTTGAGACTACTGATGGAGCAGGAGCAGAAGATCTATCATTATCCATTACCAAAGAAGCTATGGGTGATTGGATAATCGAGACTAGAAACAACTATACTAACGCATCTACAAACGACGCTGCTGTAGATGGTTACATCACACTTGAGGCAAGAGATGGTGAAGCATCTGAAGTTGACAAGGCAATCCGAATGGTTGAGGTCAACAATACAGGTGGTACTGCAACAGAATTAAGACGACCTAGTATCNTAAGATCTGGTAACCACACATTTGAATACGTTGGTTTCGGACCTGGCAACTACTCTACTGGTCTACCATCTGTACAGAACAGAGTTCTTACTGACGCTGAGACATTATTAGCACAGTCACAGAAGGAAGACGGTGGTATCGCATTCTACTCTGGTCTTAACAGTAATGGTGACCTATTCATTGGTAACACTAGAATCTCTGCTGTTACTGGTGAGGAAGCATCACTTGATACTCCATCACTATCAATCGTTGGTGAGACTGCAAACTTACGTCCTGTATTTGATGAGATTATCGTCAGAGATAAGATTACAGTTGAGAATACACAGTTAACCAGTGTGTTCAAGGGTAGTATTGAGGTCAATGAAGAGTTAGTTGTAAGTAAGTCTGCTGAAGTTGCTGACCTTACAATCAAAGGAGAAGCATCTAACAACGAAGCAACCAAAAAATTTAACGTAGTTGTTGGCACACCAAGCACATCTGCTGCTGCAAACACAGGAGACATGACCTACTTAGGTAATATCTCTGCAGGAGGACACTTAGGATTCTACTGGACAGGTGCAGCATGGGCAAAATGGGGACTAACAGATACAGGTAACCTCTCTATCACAGGTGGTAGTGCATCTGGTTCTTCATGGACTGATGGTGCAGGAGATCTACAACTTAAGAATGGATTGGGATTAGACATACAATCTACTGGTACACTTAATGTTAATAGTGGTGCTACTACACTTGGTGGTAACCTGACAGTATCAGGAACCAGTGAGTTTAATGGTGTGGTCAACATTGATAATAACCTTGCAGTTAGATCTGGCACGACTGATAAATTTACAGTCGCATCAAGCACAGGTAACATTTACACTGCGGGTAGTCTAGCAGTCGATGGTAACACAACCATTGGTAGTGACAGTAACGATACAGTAACAATCAGTGCTAGAGTAAATGGTGACCTAGATCCAACTGGTAATGGTTCAAGAGATTTTGGACAATCAGACAGACAATGGAAAGATGGTTACTTCTCAGGAACAGTCAATGCAGGAACATTTGCGGGTTCATTAACTGGTAACGTGACTGCAAACAGTGGCACTAGCACATTCAACAATATCACAGTTAATGGTATAGTAACTGGTAGTGTAACTGCTAACGCAGGAACTGCAACTGCACTGGAAACTGCAAGAAATATTGGTGGTGTGTCGTTCAATGGTACTGCTGACATAGATTTACCTGGCGTAAATACTGCAGGAAACCAAGACACATCTGGAACTGCAACACAGGCAGATGACATTAACATTGATGAAGTGAATACNAATGCTAACTATCAGATAACATTCTCAGCACAGAATGGCACAGGATATAGCAGACAGTATATTGATACAGATAATAATCACTTAAATTATAATCCTAGCACAAACTTACTTAATGGATTAAATATTGGAGTTGGCACTATTACTGCAACCACATTTGGTAATTCAAACCAGAACGCATATGGTGCAAGGACAGTATCCACAAACAATCCTAGTGGTGGATCCGATGGCGACATCTGGTATAAGTATTAAGGAGATACTATAGATTATGGCAATACCATATAATAATACAAGTGCGGGAGTTAGTATTCGTAATGCATTGAGGCATAGTTCCATCAATGTTGGTGGTACATATCAACATGTCGAGGACATACAGGTCAAACATGCAGGAGCATGGCGTGATACTAAGGAAGTATATGTTAAATCAGGTGGTGCATGGCGATTAGTGCATGAGGGTGAGCATTTTCTATTCAACGTTGTTCTTAACTCTAACGACCAGAGTGAATTTAGTTTGTCATCATGGATAAGTGGACAAGGATATGGTGGTAATAAAATAAAAGGTGCTGTTACTATCAGTGGTAGTGTAACCAGAAGACAGGTCAACCTCGGTAATTATTCTTCCGATTCTATAATATATCTAAGAATAGAACCAAACAACAGAATCCAAGCAAGAGGTGGAAATGGTGGTAATGTAGGTAATAACGGACAGAATGGACAACGTGCACTATATACTAGAACCAAGTTTATCATGGACAACGCGGGCATCGTAGCTGGCGGTGGAGGTGGTGGATCTGGTGGTAATAACTCCAACTACACATACGTTGTACAACAATCATTTGGTTGTCAAAAGGGATCCACATGCTACAGTGATCAAACTGTTACTGACTTCATACCTGGCGGTGGTGGAGGAGGTGGTGCAGGATATCCTAACTCCAACGGTGGATCTGGCGGAAGTAACTCCTATAATGGTGCTGCAGGAGGATTCAATAGTGGTGGAGGTGGCGGTGGTGCTGCACAGGGTGGAACATCAAACGCAGGAGGAAACGGTGGTGGTCTAGGTGCTAATGGTCAGGACACACCTGGCGGTGGTACACCTGGCAATGCGGGTAACGCTGTAGATGGTTGGTCATATAGAGTTGGTCAATCAGGTAATAATGATGGAGACATTCGAGGTCCTAAAGTAAACTAAAACAATGCAAGACTTAACACAAGCACCCACATATGTGGTAAAAAATTATGACATCGAAACAGGTGAGTTTGATGTCTATTATAATGATGGCAGTCTCAAGGATGATGACTGGTACGGTCCTATACATCTAGATCTAGATTCATTACGACCAGAAGAAGAGGAACCACTACAATTCCAAATCGCATCTAGAGTTTATAGTCACGTTCAGAGAGAACAACTAGCAGAATGTAACATGGAGTCTAGTAAACAAGTATTAGCACAGATGATAGGCGTAGAGCAACAGATATCAGTAGTAGATTTGATGAAGCATCAAGATAATATGAGAAAGAAAGATACTACAAGTGTAGATCCTATTTGTCAACAAACTCAGATTATGAATATATACAGCGAAGATGACTTCGATGAACAGTTTGAAGCACTTAGTGCAGAGTTAAACGAGGATTAATATGTGGCAACTTGCTGAAACTAAGGACAGTAGAATAGCACAATACTCTTTTGGTAGGAGCATATCACAGTTTGGTATGACAGTATTCTCATGTACAGCAGCACGTAAGGGTAAAAAAATATTTGGTAACGACCCAGATCCTACTACAGAAATAATATTAGACTCTACTGATGATATTGTGACAGCACATATCAAGAACAATCCTAACGGGAAAGTAGCAGGATATGAGGATATTATACGGGAGTGTGGTCACACCTATCAGGTGCATTATAGAACAGTATCGTTCGGTAGTACATGGAAGAGTTGTTCATTAAAACCTGCAAACTATAGTATAGTGTATCACGATGGTGCACATACAAACTTTAGATTTCCTGGCATCAATAGACTGACATCATTAGATGACGATGGTATTGTAGCATGCTCAGGATTTGAGGATAAAACTGCTACACATAAACTTATTCATTACATTACTAAACCTACTACCTTTACACCACATGGAATTGGTAGTATACTGGTACCAATGCATGATATGTTTTATCATAGGACAAAGTTGAATCAACACTTGCCATTTATGGTATCAGATACAGACGAAGTACAGTTAAATGTAGATAAACCTACAGTTATTGTAGAATTTACACAGGATCAACCAGATGTATCAGAGTTTACTACATCATGGTTGCAACAAATAGAGGACGGACTTATTGAAATTGTGAATAGATGAGGAATGAACACACTGTCACTGATCAACTAGATCATCTGACTGTTTTATATCATAAAGGTTGTCATCAAGGTTTTAAGTTTTTTGGGGATGACCCAGAAGAACATAAAGAATATATCAAAGATGAACATATACAACTATTAAAGGACACGTTCGGAGAACATAAAGTTTTTCCNATTGATTTTCTGCTACGTTTTTATGCACACAGCAGATGTCTGGTGTTCACACATGGCATATGGATGAGTGAGACAGTCAAATATCCACAGTATCTACGATACAGAGCAGGAGCAAACTTAAGTTTTAGAGTGTCAGGCATCACTAGGTTTACATCATTGACCGAAGGTAGTGGTGCTCTTTGTGTTGGCATTGATCCTGATGCTAAAAAGATACCATGTCTACGACGTTTTGTACATGTCATAGACAAGAATACACAGTTCTCACCCATGTATGCAGATTCTTATCTCATACCGACAGAAAATTGTATGTATGGTAACAAACAGTTAAGTGAGGGTAGTATAACACGCTCGCATTATGATCCACATCGTGTTATAATGGAAGGTAAAGGTTATCTCATAGAATACACAGAAGAACCCTTTACAATGGAGGAAGCTGTGCTAAACTATGCAGGACAGTGGTTAACTAAACACATTGAGGTATTTGATAGATGACAATGTTCATTGAAGATGGTCAACATCCGCAGTGGCAATTTCATAAAGACTATCCTTGGAATGAGTACAAGCATTTAAAAAGGGATAAGTTTGAGGAGTTAGTCGATCTAATGATTGAGGCACACCCAGACCACCCACTAACAGAGTGGTTGCAACGTGGGTTTTGTATGAATGATGGAGACAGCACCATATCTTTCAGTAGTTTGGAAGGATATAATATGCTACAATGGGACATTAATCATTTTGACGAAGAAGATGGGGAATGTTATGCAGCATGGTTCGGAGATGCTAGTGATGGCATATCATGGGATGAAGAGTGGTAACAATTTATACATGGTATAAAATGTACATAGACCTTACCTAGAATATTTTGTATAATAATAGTATACACAACAGAGGACACATGACCGTATTAGCAAAGACACCTAAGCAGGAAATGCAAGCAAAGGTAGAACTATGGGTTTTAGACATTTGTGACAACCTAGAAGAGAACTACAAGAACTACACAATCGACTCTCACGAGAGACACCTATCTGCTGACCAAGGCGACTGGTCAAACAAGTATCATGCAGAGAGACTTGCAGAGATCGCTAGAGGAGAAGCAAATCTTGACAGATTCAGAGCATACACAGGTCGCAAGTACATCAAAATTGTTAGACAAGAGTTTGATGACATGGGTCCTAACCCAACTAAAGAATACAAGGACAGCACTGTCGTTGCATTTATAGATAAGAATACAGGCGAGGTTTACATGCCCGCAGGATACAACAAACCAACAACTACTGGTAAGTTTCCAGTAAGGTTTGACTACAGGATCATCAAAGACAGAGAGTACCTTCTAGATTCCAAGAACACAACATGGGCAGGAGGTTTCTTATACGACAGATCACACTTACCTAGCAAGTACATCTAATGAACACATATGAAAAGACCTTGCTTCACCTCTTGAGAGTGAGAGCATACAAGCAAGGTCATTTTACCTTATCATCAGGTAAAGAAACAGAACATTATATCAACTGTAAACCTGTCACACTATCGTGTGAGGGTAATGCTTTATTATCTCATCTAATGATACAAGAGATAGAAGATGATGCAGTTGCAGTAGGAGGATTGACACTCGGTGCTGATCCTCTAGTTTGTGGTGTCGCACAAAGAGCATACTACTCAGGTCACAGACACGTAGATGCACTTATCGTGAGAAGAAATCCAAAAGATCACGGCACTAAAGAAGTAATCGAAGGCAATAAACCACCTAAAGGTTCTATTGTCACAGTATTAGAAGACGTAACCACAACAGGCAGTAGTGCAATCAAGGCAGTCAACGTGCTACGTGACGCAGGATATATTGTCAATCGTGTAGTTACTATTGTTGATAGAATGGAGAACCATAAAGTATGGGATAACAATGAACTAGAGTTTAGATCATTGTTTAGTTTGGAGGATGTCGTCAACGCAGAATGATCAACGTACAACCAGTAGCAAATATCATTGAAGCATTTCCAGTAGGATTATATGCTAAACAAAACGTACTATCACCACAGGAGAATGATATCGTCCTGCAAAAAATTTATAAGATGCAGAGTACACTTGGTGCAGGGAACACAAGAGACTGGTTAAGTGGAGACAGATCACCTGATAATTGTTTTCACATTAGCAATCTAACAGAATACTTAGAGTTCATGCCACTTATAGATCGAGTAAGACAGTGTGTGAATGAACTAGCAAGTGCATATGGATCAGATGAGGATCACACTTGTGCTGAAGCATGGTATAACATATACAATGGTAGTAAGTATCAAGAGTTCCACATGCATCCTAATAATATATTCTCTGCAGTATATTTTGCTAAGGTTCCTGATGGTGCACAAGGCATATACTTCAAACGTCCTGANAATGGTAGTATGCTACCACCCAAGAATAAGACAAGAGATACTAGATTCAATCAAGATATACTGATAGCACCACCAGAAGAGAGAACAGTCATTGTATTCAGAGCAAACTTACAGCACAGTGTACCACCTACAACACTACACAGTGATCGAGTGACAGTTGCATTAAACTTCCAATAGTAGTATAATATCTGTATGAAGAATACCATATTATTCGGTGACTGTCGCGAGACACTACCTACTATTGATGTCAAGGCACGCATGTGTGTCACTAGTCCACCATACTACGGACTACGTAATTATGGTAACGAAGACAATCAGATAGGACAGGAGGACACACCTGAGCAATTCATTGACAATCTTGTGTCAGTGTTCAGATCAGTGCGTGATGTGCTTACTGATGATGGTACGTTATGGGTAAACATAGGAGATAGTTACTATAACTATAGACCTGGCAAGGGTCAAGCATTAGTCAAGCAGTCAGTGTCTAAGACTAAGCAAGACTTACCAGACAAATGTGCACGTAGAGGTAATAAACTAGAAGGACTAAAAGAGAAAGACTTGATAGGCATACCATGGATGTTAGCATTTGCATTACGTGCAGATGGATGGTATCTACGACAAGATATCATATGGGCAAAACCAAATCCCATGCCAGAGTCAGTCAAGGACAGGTGCACCAAGTCACATGAACATCTATTTCTATTATCCAAGAACAAAAAGTATTATTATGACAATGAAGCAATCAAAGAACCAGTCAAGCAAGATTGGGGTAAACGAGACAGGACAACTGGTAAGTACCATAATCCTGGCACTGGCCTTCAACCTCATCGTGGTCTTACCAAGTCTTATGAACGGAAAAATAAACGAGATGTTTGGACAATAACCAATAAACCTTATAAGGGAGCACACTTCGCAGTGTTTCCACCTGACTTGATAGAACCATGCATACTAGCAGGAAGCGAGAGAGGAGATATCGTATTAGATCCATTCATGGGATCAGGAACTACAGCAATGGTTGCTAAGAAACATGGTAGGTCATACTTAGGATGTGAATTACACTCTGACTATGCCAGTTTACAAACTGATCGCATAGATAGCATACCACCACAACTTATGTTATAATGAAGGTAGTTATCACTCCAGATCACATTACCATGTATCAATCACCATTTTCAAAGAATGAACTCAAGTATCTCATGAGTTTGATGCAGAATGACACCACTGCTACAGGCAGAGGTGCAACGTATGCCAAACTGGAGGTATTATTATCAAAACAAAATGAACGCTAAAAACATGACAGGAGCAGAGAAACTCCTATTCATATTCTCATTCGTCAACTTTCTACACTGGGGAACCACATTATGTCTTGCTATCTCACGTTTGGTGGGTATCGGAATCGCAAACGGATCGCTCGCGATGTCGTCGAATGGTTCATTCACAATCGTAAACTCAATCGCTTCAACACGTTTGTCCATATTATAGACAAATCACTGACTAAGGAAGGTATGTATGGTTGTATCCATAGCATAGATCAATTGTCACGTCCACGGTTCTTTGAGATCGAGATGTGCAATAAACAGAATGATGAACAATACATGATCACACTGATACATGAGTTAGTTCATCTTGAGCAGAGACTTCGTGGCACATGGAAACAGGACTGGATGAAGGGTCACGTCATGAATAGATGGAAGAGTGACATCATACCACCCACCACAACGTATGACAATGAACCATGGGAGATCGAAGCACATGAGTTGGAGGAAGTATATTATGAACAGTATACTTTGCACGCATATACGAAATATAAAGAAAATATGAATGGACGTTAAGATAGAGTCGCACTTTATACCTGTAAATGATAATATAGTAGAAGAGATATTATCTTATGGTGATGAACTGAATCGTTCGTCACCTGTACGTGCTGACCATACACGTTGGCAACTACAACAGGATAATAGGTCATTCGATTATTTTATAGAGAGATTTCATGAAATCTATCCGTCGTACAAAATTAACGAACTTTGGGGATGTACATATCGACAAGGCGATTATGCTGAAGCTCACAATCATTATGGGTTTGACAGGGCTTTTGCTTGGTTTGTGGATACCCATCCTTGTTGTACTCCGTTAGTCTTCCCAGATATAAAACACTTTTGGTTACCACCACATGAAGTTATCACACCGAGAAACGGTATGTTATATGTCTTTAGTGGCAAGGATATACATTACGTGGCTCCACATACATGTAAACACCCAAGAATCGTGATGTCAGGCAACTGCAGGAAGGATATAAATACCGAGGTGTCTACAGAAAATCCATGGCAATAGATCCTAACATACAAGAATACTTTGACTGGAAGTATGTCGAGGGAGAACTACACATATACATTCGTAAAGAACTAGTCGAAGAACTAGGATGGACAGAGAAAGACCTAGAACTGTCATTTGGTGGTATACGCAGGATGAACAGTTGGGGTAAAGATGCACATCTCAGCATACACAAGAAAGAGGAGGAGCAGTGGGAGCACCCATGGACTACATTTGCCAAGAGTAAAGGTATCCCCGCACCAGAAGACATAGGATAGACATATAATATAAAAGATGGTACAATATAGACATTACAGAAGGAAAAGTATGGACTGTTGGCATTGTGGTACGCAACTGATATGGGGAGGAGATCAGGACGTGTACGAAGAGGAGGATGAGAACTTTGACATGGTAACNAATCTATCGTGCCCTAAATGTGAATCGTATGTAGAAGTATGGCATAGATGGCAACCACATAGACCAGTCAGGAAACCGTCACGTAGTGGTAGACAAAGAGATATGGATGCGTTATAATAGTATTAACGAAAACAAACCAACCTAAGTTAACTTAGCTGGTTGCTATGCCCGAACATGAGGACTATCCAGTAGGTTAGTTATTCCAAACTCTCAGTAGGGACTCAGGTGTAAGCGATTCCCATAGCGTAAATTTGGNCTCCTAAGTGAAACTTAGATGAGTTAGNCCCACGTTACTAAGATTGAGTTTTGTTTTCGTCCACCAATAGAATGAAACTAAACCCTAACAACAAACAAAACATGATTACAAACCCAGTTTCTATTGGATCTCTGTCTAAACAGATCACAGGAGTCAAGAATGCACTCAAGCGTCCTGACTTATACAATGATGATGAGTTACGTTATCTAAAGACGCAACTACGTCAATTATATGCAGAGAGAACTGACCTAAGTAAAGGTAANGGTTTTGGTTAAATGCCTCTTACAGACAAACAACTCGAATCTATACCTTTCAAGGTCAATGACATCGTAACATATAAGGATCACACCAATGGTCGTGTAATCCCAAATTGTTACATCACCTTCATATCTCGTGAATACATAGTAGTATGTACGCATAGGTCACTGAAGACACCAGAGGAAGCAGAGCATGCTGTCTCTAAATGGAGAGAAGTAAAGATATTAGTGTATAAAGATTACTGGCACACTATCATCCCCGAAACCCATGTCCAAGAAAGTCCAATTTCAAGTCAACAAGAACGACATCATAGTAGAGTTACGTGATAAGCGTAAAGGNATCTACTGGTCGTATCCAAACACATTACTCAGTGCAGGTCCTTTTAAGAATGAATCATCAGCAATAGAGGACGCTAAACTATACTCAACATATGGCACTACGAGTAAGCAATTATTAAAGATAGGTAACGTCTATCCTAAACCATCAAGGTATACAGGAGGATATAATGGACGATAAACTATTAGAACGAAGAAGGTCTTGTCTTTTGTCTTTATCACATAAGAACGTGAGTCTAGATGCTAAGGCGTATGAGTTTTGTGAAGTATTTTCAGAGACCTCAGAGGACATCGCAGATGCAGCGGATTTTTTTCTACAGACTCTAAGTAGAATCCAAGAAGAATGAACGCGGAGTGAATTCAGAGTGTCCGCAGGGTATCCGCAGGTGTTTTTAGTATCATTTTATACCAAATACCCACAGATTTCCTATGTTTCCGTAACGTGACAGGAAGTTTGACTCAGATGACTATGAAAATCACTATAATTTCAAAATATGCGAACGGTCTACGAGATGTCAAGGAGACTTGTGACAGTAATAATATTGGCACAGAGAACTTGCCAAAACTGTCCAGATCCTTTATAATTAAGTGTAAGGAAACAAAAATCCATGGCAGTAAAAAAACACACATTCGACATAGGAACTCTCAGTTCTGCTATCGACCAAATAATCGTGCAGGGATCCAAGGTTTTCATAAATTTCTCAGGAAATGAGAAAACCTATGAGTTTGCTTGGAAACCTGCAAACCGAATACTTTTAGACAAACTGGAAGGTTTTGTCAAAAACCCTGAGTCTCTCTCACTTGGGAGATTTTATAATGATTCGCTCAAAAATGGTGATTTGAAACAAG
>JGI24820J26691_1000003_pt1 | contig 48468 bp, 49 predicted proteins | sample METZYME_5_50m_FD_26691 | JGI IMG/M metagenome (IMG submission 26691) | reverse complement strand
GCAAAAGCAAATCTTGACGAAGAAGTAATTTTAAATCTTGATACTGTAATTGTTAAAAGGAATAATGAAATTTTTTCAAAATCAAAGGCTGCCTTTGTAGTATTAGAGGAATTGCAAAGCCCATTAAGATTTTTATTTTACTTTATACCAAATTTTTTAGCAGATAAAGTATATGACTTTGTTGCAAAAAGAAGATATAGCTGGTTTGGGAAAAAAGAAGAATGTATTTTTCCAAAAAATAATCCAAAATTTTTGATAGATTGATGAAAAAAGAAAATTTTAAACATTTTTACGAAATAGAAACCAGATGGTATGATGAGGACATGCTAGGTCATATTAATCACGGAACCGCAGTGACATATTTTGAGGATGCAAGGGTTCGACATGCTTCAGAAATTGGTTTAAAGCCATATGATATAGATCAATTTCCTTTTATAGTTGCATCAATGAGTTTTGAATTTCTTAAACAAATTAAGCATCCAAAAAAAATGACCATTGGCCTTTCTGTGTCAAGAGTAGGTGGGAAAAGTTTTGATTATGAATATGGTTTATTTGTTGAAAATGAAGATGAATGTTCACTTTCTTGTAAAATGACAATGGTTTGCTTTGATTTTATTAATCAGAAAAGCGTTGAAGTATTTAAAGAAATTAAAAATGATTTTTTGGGAGAAAATAAATGAAAGTTTTTGTTGAGAATGATATTAAAACCATCAATTTGGGAAAAAAAGGTCCAAATGTTTTAAGTGTTGATCGCGCCAAAGAAATTATCAAAGAATTAAACTATGACGACTGTAAAGCAGTTATCATTATGGGAAACGAAAAAGTATTTAGCGCAGGTTTAAATCTTAAAGATTTACTTGCAGCAAAAAAAGCTAGTGAAGTATCAATTATTTTTAAAACCTTGCGTGAGCTTTTAGTTGCTTGTAAAGAGTTTCCTGGCCCTGTAATAAGTATTGTAGGTGGCCATGCTATTGCTGGTGGTTGTCTTCTTGCTTTAGCATCTGACTACAGATATGGGATGCATGGTATGCATAGAATGGGGTTAAATGAGATGGCTATTGGTATTGATCTTCCTCCAGATATGTTAACAATAATCTCCCACACTATAAGCAAGGATAACCTTTTTGAAGTTGCAACTCAATGCAGAATGTATACTCCAAAACAAGCTCTTGAAAAGGGATTAATAAATGAGATTGTAGGTAATAGATTTACTAGTAAAAAAAAGGCAACAGACAAAGCATATTCAAAAGCTATAAAACTTGCAAAGTTTTATATTGATGCAGGAGAACCTTTTGTAAGGTTGAAAAAGTCTCTAAACAAAGAAACAAGTTTTGACTATCAAATACTTATTGATAATTGGTTTAGTTCTCAAACTCAAGAGAAAATTAAAAAAGTAGTAGCTTCTCTTAATAAAAAATGAATATTCTAATTGCTGGTGGTACTGGTTTTATAGGAAAACGTCTATCACATATTTTGATAAAAAATGGATATAGAGTTTTCATTCTCACAAGAAACATTAATAAAAAAAATATTATCAAAAACGCTACATTTGTAGATTGGGAAACTATAAATCCTGAATTATTGAGCTCAGTAAAAGTCGTTATCAAGCTTAGTGGAGAAAATGTTGCTCAATTATGGACTAGATCAGCTAAAAAAAGAATTTTAGATAGTAGGGTTGAAATCACTTCAAAATTATTTGATTTTTGTAAAAATAATGAAATAGTTCCAAATCAGCTAATTAATGCCTCTGCTGTTGGAATCTACGGTAGGAAAGATGCGAAATATAGCAATGAAAGTGTGGATGAAAATTCTAAAATTGGTGATTCTTTTCTAGCTGATGTTTGTCAAAAGAATGAACAATCCTGTGAGGTATTTAATATATTTGATAATATAAGCATACTTCAAATTAGAATAGGTGTTGTGTTGACAAGAAAGTTTACTTTTCTACTTGCGCTCCCAACAATTTTCTCCATCCCAAATCCTGGAAATAAAAACTATTACTTTCCTTGGATTCACTTAGATGACGTTGTTGGATTTATTTATTATTCAATTGAAAACAAATTTGATGGTATCTATAACGTTATTGGTAAAAATTTGACCAATCACAAAGATTTCTACCAAATTTTGGCAAAAAATTATTTTGGATTTTTTCCTTGGACTCTATTTTTACCTATTTCTTTAATAAAATCTCTTGGAGACATGAGTGAAATGCTTTTATATGGCCCTAAAACTTCTTCTAAAAAAATATCTGCTAGTGGCTATAATTTTCAACATGAAAACCTTCAATCTGCATTAAAAAAATTACCATAATTAAAGAATTTGGAAATATATTAAATTTTGGTAAATTTTGGGCTGTGAAAACAATTATTTTCTATCAAGAGGACTAATCAATTGGCTAAAAAATTATCTAAAAAACAATTACAAAAAGAACTGCAAAATATTGAAGAAACTAATCCTGATGAATTAGCTGCTGAAATTGAGCAGTTAGAAGCTGAGGCAGAAAAGAGAAAACAGGCTTTAGGAAGAGCGGATGAAAGAATCAAACGTTCTAAAGTTGCAAGTGGTACGATAAGTATGTATTTATCTGAAATATCACAATATGAACCACTGTCACCCGATAGAGAAGTAGAGTTGGCAGTTTTAATTGCCAAAGGTGATAAATATGCAATGAAAGAGTTAGTTGAAGCGAACTTAAGATTTGTTGTTTCTGTTGCCAAAAAGTATCAAGGAAATGGATTGTCATTATCTGATATAATTAATGAAGGAAATTTAGGTTTAATCAAAGCTGCTAAAAGGTTTGATCCATCCAGAGGATTTAAGTTTATTTCCTATGCTGTTTGGTGGATTAGACAAGCCATTCTGCAAGCTTTAGCAGAGCAAGGAAGGTTAATCAGACTTCCTCTTAACAGAGTTGGTACAATTACAAAAATAACCAAAGCAGCTGAAAAGTTAGAAGCTGAAATGGGTCGCCCTCCTAAGGTTGAAGAAATTAGTCACCAGTTAGATGTTAAATCGGAAGAAGTTTTTAATGCTTTACAATATTCTAGGAGACATAGTTCTTTGGATGCTCCATTTGCAGAAGGAGAAGATAGTTCATTGATTAATGTAATTGAAGATGAGCAGGAAAAAGATCCAGACAATAAAGTTATGGATACATCTATGAAAGAAGAAATAGCTTCTGCATTAAGCACGCTTACTGAAAGAGAGAGATCTGTTATAGAAATGTATTTTGGTATAAATAGAGATCGTTCATTTACTCTAAATGAAATTGGAGAACAATTCAGTTTAACAAGAGAGAGAGTAAGACAAATTAAGGAAAAAGCTATTCGTAGACTTGCACATAAAACTAGAAGCGAACCACTTAGAGTTTATTTAGGACAATAACTTTGAATTCATTTCAAATTTTACTGCCAGTATTTGCATTAGTTTTTCTTACATATTTTCACATTGCATTAAATGCTTTCTTGATAAAAAAATCTATTCAAAATAATGAATTAGATTATAAATGGATGAAATTCACCCCTTCATGGCAAGAAATTCCAAATGATATTCAAAGCTCTAGAGAACTATATAAAAATTTATTTGAAACACCCTTAATTTTTTATTTTTACTGTTTGCTAGCTTATAATCTAGATCATGTTACTATTCTTAATCTCTCGCTTTCATGGCTGTTCGTTTTTTTGAGAATTTGGCATTACTATGTAAGATTACAAAATCCTAAACTATCAAACAGAAGACCCCCATTTCAATATTCTGTTGTAGTCTCTTTCTTTCTATGGGTAGAGCTTTTGATATCTTCGTTAAAATAATTTATAGCACAACTAAAATCATAGTTGTATAATCCTTCAGTATGGCAAAAAAACCAAAGATTGCAATAATTGGAAGACCTAACGTTGGAAAATCTACTCTTTTTAATAGATTAGCTGGTAAAAGAACATCAATTGTTGATCAACTCGAAGGAGTAACTAGGGATCGGATTTATGCTTCTGCAGAGTGGCTTTCAAAGGAATTTGACATTATTGATACTGGAGGCTTTGTAAGTTCAGACGAAGATATTTTTAATAAAAAAATCAAAGAACAAATATCTCAAGCACTTGCTGAATGTGATGGGTTAATTTTCTTAGTTGATGGAAAGGAAGGTTTAAATCCTAATGACCAATTTTTATCGAAACTTGTAAGAAAATCAGGAAAAAAATCTGTTTTGGCAGTAAATAAATGTGATGTTCCTTCACATAGTGAGAGGATAAACGCATTCTTTGATTTGGGTCTTGAGAAACCCACACCAATATCAGCATTAAATGGGTCTGGAATTGGAGATGTACTGGATATTCTTTTAGATGAATTTGATTTTTCGAACATTGAAAATGATTTAAAAGAAGACTATTCAATCTCCATTGTTGGAATGCCAAATGTTGGTAAATCATCTCTTTTGAATGCTATTATTCAAAAAGATCAAGCAATTGTTTCGGATATCGCTGGCACAACCAGAGATTCAATTGATTCGATAATAAAATGGCATGGAAAAAATGTTAAAATTGTTGACACTGCGGGTCTAAGAAAAAAAAGTAAAGTAGATGATGATATTGAATTTTATAGTTCATTAAGAGCTATGGACTCACTTATTAGATCTAATATTGTTTTGTTGGTAGTTGATGTTGAGAAAGGATTTACTAAACAAGAAAAGTCAATTGCTAAAGAAGTAATAAAAAAAGGTAAAAGAATGGTTATTCTTGTCAACAAATGGGATCTAACTAGTGAAAAAGATATTTCAGCAGATTTATATAAAGAAAATATGTACAATGAGTTTAAAGATCTTCAGCATTATCCTATAATTTTTGTATCAGCTTTAACAAAAAGAAGGATTTCAAATATTTTAGAGAAAACTTGGGAAGTTTTTAAAAAACAAAATGAAAAGTTATCCACAAAAAAATTGAATGAATGGCTTGAAAAATCTGTAAGAAATTATCCTCCTCCTGCAGCTCAAGGAAAATCAATTAAAATAAAATTTGTTGAACAAGTTCAGTATTCACCTCCAATATTTGCACTATTTAGTAATTACCCTAAGCTCATTTCAATTCAATATTTAAGATATTTACATAATCAGCTTAGGGATTCATTTGATTTAAAAGGTATAACCATTAAGTTTTCTCTAAGAAAAGGATAATGAGTAAAAAACAAATTTACAGCTGGGCCTTATATGATTGGGCTAATTCTGCATTTGCTACAACTGTCATGGCAGGTTTTTTTCCAATCTTTTTTCAAGAATACTGGTCAAATCCTGATAATGTTTCATTAAGCACATTTTATTTGGGCTTAGGGAATTCTATTGCCTCGATTATTGTTGCTTTGTTGGCTCCGATTTTAGGTGCCATTGCAGATAGGGGTAGTTTTAAGAAAAAGTTTTTAATATTTTTTGCATTTTTAGGCGCAGTAATGACATTGGGACTTGGTTTTATTGCTCAAGGAATGTGGCCCATTGCATTACTAGTTTACATTTTTTCAACAATAGGATTTTCTGGTGCAAATATTTTCTATGATTCATTGCTTCCATCAATTTCGAATGATAATAACATTGACAAAGTATCAGCTTTAGGCTTTTCTCTAGGTTATCTTGGTGGCGGAATTTTAGTTATCATAAATGCTGCAATGGTAAATTTTCCATCTTTTTTTGGTCTAAGTAGCGTTGTTGAGGCAACTCAATATTCTTTTATTTCTGTAGCAATTTGGTGGGCAGTTTTTTCAATACCTTTATTAGTTTTTGTAAAGGAAGAAAAAGTTAATGAAAAAGAAAGTATAAAAGATTCTGTAAAAAATGGAATAATTCAGTTTAAAAATACCTTTCAAGATATTAAAAAGTTAAAAGTCGTAGCTACTTTCCTTTTAGCTTATTGGTTATACATTGATGGTGTTGATACGGTTGTAAGGATGGCTGCAGCTTTTGCATCAACTTTAGAATTTTCAACAGGAGATATAATTGGAGCACTCGTATTAATTCAGCTGGTAGCTTTTGTAGCAACCTTAATATATATCAGGATTTCAAATTATATTGGCTTAAAAAATGGTATATATTTAGGAATTTTAGGTTATGTTGTAATCATTATTTGTGGATTCTTTGTTGAAAATGTTGCTCAGTTTTACATTGTTGCATTTCTAATTGGATGTTTTCAAGGGGGAATTCAATCAATTAGTAGAAGTTTGTATTCAAGGATCATTCCAGAAAATAAAGCTGCAGAATTTTATGGGTTTTACAATATGTTAGGAAAATTTGCTGCAGTTTTTGGCCCCGTTCTTATGGGATCAGTTACATTAATTTTAAGTAATAACTTCGATGATGAAATCACTGCAGCTAGATATGGATTATTATCAATAATGATTTTATTTATACTAGGTGCATATGTTTTTTCTAAAGTTGATATAGCTGAAGGCGAAGCAATAGCTAAAAATCTCTGATTTTAAAATTGAAATTACCTTTAAATATACCTAGGTTAAGGTTTCATTTTTTGGGGAGAAAATAACATTTTAAAATTTTCAAAAGATATTTCAGTTGAGGGAAAAAAAATTTTTTCAGAAGAAGCGAATGCTTTATTAGAAAAAGTTCATTTAAAATTTAACCGTGAAATCGACTCACTCCTCGAACAAAGAGTAGAGTATCAAGAGAAAGTAAATTCAGGAATTTTACCTGATTTTTTAAGCGAAACGGAAGAAATAAGAAACTCTTCTTGGAAAGTAAGACCTATCCCTGAAAATCTTTTAAATCGTAAAGTTGAAATTACTGGTCCAGTTGACAGAAAAATGATTATTAACGCATTAAACGCTAATGTTAATGTATTTATGGCAGATTTTGAAGATTCTCTTTCACCAACCTGGAAAAATATTGAAAATGGCTTAATTAATATGAGGGATGCAGCTCATAGAACAATCACGTTCAATCACCCTGTTAAAAATAAGCTATATACTTTAAATGAAGATCCAGCTACGCTTATGTGTAGAGTAAGAGGACTACATTTAAAAGAAAAACATATTTCATGTAATGAAACTCAACTTTATGGAGCACTAGTAGATTTTGTTATGTATTTATATCATAATCATTCAGTTTTAGAGCGATTTGGTTTGGGACCATATTTTTATATTCCAAAGTTACAATCATATAAAGAAGCAAAATTATGGAGCGAAATTATTTCATATTGCGAAGACGAATTAAAATTAGAAAGAGGTACAGTTAGAGTCACTCTTTTAATTGAAACACTTCCAGCTGTTTTTCAAATGGAAGAAATTCTTTATCATTTAAAAGACCATATTATTGGTCTTAATTGTGGAAGATGGGATTACATTTTTAGTTTTATAAAAACATTAAAGAATTATCCTGAAAAAATACTTCCAGATAGAAATTTAGTTACAATGAATCAACCATTTCTAACTGCTTATTCGTCATTACTTGTCAACACATGTCACAAAAGAGGTGCTTTTGCTATGGGTGGAATGGCTGCATTCGTACCATCAAAAGACCAAGCTGAAAATGATTTAATATTACAGAAAGTTAGAAATGATAAAATTTTTGAAATTAGAAATGGGCATGATGGAACCTGGATTGCGCACCCAGGTTTAGCAAATTATGTAAACGACATTTTTGATAATGAGATTGGTTCAAAAAAGAATCAAATTGATTTTCAGAAAGATATACAAATCTCATCTAGTCAACTATTAAACGGTTGTAAAGGTGCAAGTACTGAAGAATGCTTAAGATCTAATATTCGTATTTCGTTAAAGTATATCGAAGCATGGATATCAGGATTAGGATGCGTTGCAATTTATGGATTGATGGAAGATGCTGCTACAGCAGAAATTTCTAGAACATCTATTTGGCAATGGATTAAAAATAGAAATATTTTAAGCAATGGGAAGGTTGTAGATGAAGAATTATTTAAATTATGTTTAGAGGAAGAGATTGAAAATGTAAAGAAAGAAATTGGTGATGATTCATTTCATTTAGGAAAATTTGAAAGAGCAAAATCAATTTTTGAGGATATAACTCTATCTGATGACAGTAGATGAATTTTTAACATTAAAAGCATATGAGGAACTATAATGAATTTGAATGAGCAAGTACAAGATTTAAAAAATGATTGGGAGATGAATGAAAGATGGACTTATGTAAAAAGACCATACTCTGCTGAAGAAGTTGTTAAGCTTAGAGGCTCATTACAGCCTGAATACACCTTAGCAAGAGTGGGTGCTGAAAAGCTGTGGAGGATGCTTCACAACGAAGATTATGTTCATTGTTTAGGAACATTAAGTGGAGGACAAGCTGTACAAGGTGTCAAAGCTGGTGCAAAAGCAATATATGTTTCAGGTTGGCAAGTGGCTGCTGACAATAATAATGCAGAAGCAATGTACCCTGATCAGTCTTTATATCCTGCTGACTCTGTTCCTTCTTTAGTTAAAAGAATTAATAGCTCATTTAAAAGAGCCGATCAAATTGAGTGGATGAATACAAATGGGGAACCCAACTTTGATTTTTTCACTCCAATTGTTGCTGATGCTGAAGCTGGATTTGGTGGTGTTCTTAATGCATTTGAACTTATGAAAAGCATGATCAAGGCTGGTGCAGCAGGAGTCCACTTTGAAGATCAACTTGCTAGCGTCAAAAAGTGTGGTCACATGGGGGGAAAAGTATTAGTACCTACACAAGAAGCTATTAATAAACTTGTTTCAGCTAGATTAGCTGCCGATGTTTTGAATGTTCCAACTTTACTTGTTGCTAGAACGGATGCCAATGCAGCAGAATTATTAACATCAGATGTTGACGAGAGAGATGCTGAATTTGTCACAGGAGAGAGAACCTCAGAGGGATTTTATCGAGTGAAATCAGGAATTGATCAAGCTATTTCACGAGGTTTATCTTACGCTCCATATTCAGACTTGTTATGGTGTGAAACAGGAAAACCAAACTTAGAAGAGGCAAAACATTTTGCTGAATCAATTAAAAAGGATCACCCTGAATTAATGTTAGCTTATAATTGTTCTCCATCATTTAATTGGAGAGCTAATTTAGATGATGCTACAATTGCAAAATTTCAGAGGGAACTAGGTGCTATGGGATATAAATTTCAATTTATAACTTTAGCTGGCATACATTCAATGTGGCATGGTATGTTTGATCTAACAAGAAAATACATGAAAGATGGAATGACAGCATATGTTGAACTTCAAGAAAAAGAGTTTTCTGATCAAGATAAGGGTTATACCTTTTCAGCTCATCAGCAAGAGGTTGGTACAGGATATTTTGATGCTGTAAATAATTGTATAATGGGAGATTCAAATACCAGTGCAATGAGTGGTTCAACAGAAGAAGAACAATTCTAATAATTTTTTGAAATAAAGTTTAAAAAAAAGTATCTTTTTTCTTTAAATTATCCTCGTGAATACTATATCAGAATACTCAGAGCTNGTTCAACCTAACCATATTAATACAGCTGGTACACTTTTTGGTGGATATATGCTTGCCTGGTTAGATCTTGCAGCAGCAAAAGCATCATCNGAATTCCTTGAGAAAACAGATGCATGGGGTGCTGTTACAAGAGCTTTGGATAAAGTTGAATTTAGAGAACCTGTTTTTTTGGGTGATTGGGTAAAATGTAAATCAACTGTCATTGGTACTGGTTCTACTTCAGTAAAAATNCAAGTGAAAGCTTATGCTGANAGTAAAGAACATGGTAAAAGACTGGCATGTACCGCAGATATAACTTTTGTTGCAGTTGTTAAAGATAGTGAAGGAAAATTAAAAAGTTTTAAACATAACTTAAAAGTCTAAAGGAAAAGAAATGGCACATATAAAAAAATTAAATTTTTTAAAAAATCATAAAGATTTAAATGATGAAAAGTTCGGAATGGTAGCTGTACCGACATTTTCTGATAAAATGGATAAAGATTTAAAAGCATTATTTGAATCTCAAAATAAAACTGGTAAGGTGGGAGAGCTTGCTTTTGAAATTGATAGCAACTCTAGAATTGTTTATTATGGTTTGGGACATTCATCAAAGAAAACACCAGAAAATTTTAGAAGAGCTGCTGGAGAGATTATCACTTATGCAATCAATAATAAGTATGATGAAGTAGCAGTTGAATGTCCGATAACAGATGAAGGTGAATATTATTGCCAAGCATTCTCTGAAGGACTGATCTTATCAAGTTATAGATTTTTAAACTACTTAACTGACGAAAGAGGTAAATATCATTTAAAATCAATTACAATGGTTGGATCTTGCAATGAAGATGCAGCAAAGAAAGGAGCTATTATTGCTAGTGCTGTGTGCGATTCACGAGACTTAGGAAACCATCCTGGAAATATAGCTACACCATCAAAATTAGCTAATTTTGCTAAAGAGGTTGGAAAAAAAGGTGGAATGAAAGTTACCATTTTTGATAGAGAAGAATTTACAAAAATGGGAATGGGATCTTTTGCAGGAGTAGCTCAAGGAACAAACGAGCCTCCAAAATTTATTATAATGGAATATAATGGTGGAAAAAAAGAAGAGAAACCGGTTATCCTAGTAGGCAAGGGTTTAACTTTTGATACTGGTGGAGTTTCCTTGAAGCCTGGCCTTAATATGGATCAAATGAAATTCGATATGTGCGGTTCAGCAGTTGTTTTTGGTGCGATGAATGCAATAGCAAGCTTGAAACCAAAAATGAATGTTGTCGCAATTGTTCCATCAACACATAATATGCTTGGTGGTTCTGCCATAAGACCAGGAGATATTCTAACAGCTTATAACGGTAAAACAATAGAAGTATTAAATACAGATGCTGAAGGAAGACTTATTTTGGCAGATGCACTATCATATGCTAGCAAGCATTATGATCCAGAATATATTTTAGATTTTGCAACTTTAACTGGTGCCGTTGTCATAACACTTGGTCATATAGCTACTGGTTTAATGAGTAATAATGAAACTTTAGTAGAGAATATTAAAGTTTCATCTGATAATACTGGTGAGCATGTGTGGCAACTTCCTTTATGGGATGAATATTGCGATCAAGTAAAATCTGACGTTGCTGATGTCAAAAATCTTGGATCTCCCGGGCAAGCTGGCACTATTGCTGGTGCAGCATTTTTAAAAGCCTTTGTTGGAAAAGATATTCCATGGGCACATTTCGATGTAGCAGGTACTTCTTATAAAGTTGAAAATAGAAGTTATATTCAAAAAAATAGTGCTTCCGGACAGGTAATTAGACTAGTACTTGATCTGCTTGGAGCGTAATGAATAAACTAAAAATTGTTAATTCTTTACAATTTTTTATTCAGCTACTAACAGCACTTTTTTTATTATACTTTACTATTAATTCTGATAATCCNGAGAGAATAATAATACCAATTTTATTGTTATTAGCTTGGACATTAGGTTTTTATCANAGAAGAATAACAAGAANAAGAGTAAATCGACTAAGAGATACNGATAAAGAAGATATTCTTAGNGAAGGTTAAAATGAATGAATTATTTAAAAATGATATAGATTTAGATCAAAAAAATCATNGATACATTTTAGCAGAGAATCCTAANTTTAGTTTCCAAAGCGTTACNGAATTTATTCATCTTTTNTTTGAAAAGTTTGATAAGCAAAGAGTGGCACAAAAATTAATTAANACTAATCCAAAATACAGTGGCAAAACAATTGATCAAGTTATTAAAGATTGGAGCAAAGGAGCAGAGAGAGGAACAATTGTTCATAACGAACTTGAAATGTTTATCAAAAAAAATCAAGATCCTAAGCATAAAATGTCAATTTTGGGAGCCAATTGGGTTAAAGAAAAGCAAAAAAATCCTAACAATACTTTTTATTCAGAAGTAATTGTTTTTTCAAAAGAGCTTGGTATCGCAGGAACTATTGATGTTTTGGTTTATAATAGTGAACAGGATATGTACCATTTAGTAGATTGGAAAACGAATAAAAGAATTGATAAAAATTCTTTTAGAAATAAGAAGGGGATAATGGAGTCATCAAAGCACCTTGATGACTGTAATTTCAATCATTATTCACTTCAATTGACATTTTATAGATATATTCTTGAAAGATATTATGGTCTTGAAGTTGGTAGTCAAACATTATTTCATTTGAAAGATAACAGTTATGAAATTTTTAATGTTGAATACAAAAGTGAAGAACTAATAAGTATGCTTCGAGAAAAGGAATTAATTTAGTATAAAGTATAATAGATCTATAAAAGTATAAGTAAATATATAGCCTATCACTTCTAATAAAACACCATTAATTCTTTTAATTTTTATATTAACCCTATCAGATGTTATAGGTTTTTTATACTTAAAGATGTTTGGAATTAACCTCGGAGTTGAGCGCACATAATCATCAAAAAGTTCCCCATGTATATCTCTCAATTTCCTTTCTTCATTCGCAATCGTTGGAACATGAAAAACTATAAAAATTAAAATTAAACCAATTGGCAGAAATAAAGATTTTAAAGCGAAACAAAAACCAATTAAGATCATCAGACTAAAAAAATATAATGGATTTCTTACCATCATGAATGGCCCATTTGTAATTAAATTTTTTGTCTTGTTTCCCTCAATGTAAAGTGATGCCCAGATTCTACCAAAACACCCAAAAATCAGTAAAATAAATCCAATAACACTGAATTGTAAAGATTGCTCTANACTAAGNTCTAATGTAAATGCTCTAAATTCTATAAAAAAATATGAAAGCAAAGCCAATGAGATTATTGATACCCTTAGAAATAACATTCTTTTTCTAGCAATAGCGCTTATCATTTACTTTATGTTAACCCTTTTTTCTTGAATTAGCTCACATCCTGGAACTTCTATTCCATTTTTAAGCTGTTCTTTAATTTTTTCTTTATTAACAACCTTATTTTCTTTGAATAAAAAATATTTTTCTGGAATTAAATCTTCATTTAAGATATTTAACTTTATTGGATTTTTATAAATGGAAATAACAATATCTTCACTTTCAATTTTTTCAGTATTTGTCTTTTCAAGGTTATCTTTAAGATAGTCTTTAAGTCTATCAATTTTTTTCTCTAAAGAATTTCTTCTTTCTTTTTGATTATTTTCTATCTCTTTAATGCCACTTACTAAATGTTCAAGATTTCGAATATATTTTGCAACATTTGTTGATTTAAATTTGAATTCACCTTCAATTTTCTCAATATTATCAATTAAATTAGAATCTTCATGATCTAAGAGATTTTCTAAAGCTTGCTCAAATTCATTTGCAATATCGTAGAGTGATGATTTTGACATCTTTTAATATATATAGAGAATTTTTATAAAAAAATTATAATTCTTTTACTTCTTTAAGTAAATCATTGAGCATATCTTTTGCGTCACCGAAAACCATAATGGAATTATCATAACCAAATAATTCGTTCTGAACACCAGCGAATCCAGGATTCATACTTCTTTTATTTATGATTACAGTTCTAGATTTATCGACATTCAATATAGGCATGCCGTAAATTGGACTTGCTTGATCATGTCTCGCTGCAGGATTCACAACATCATTTGCACCAAGAATTAATGCAACATCACAATCTTCAAATTCAGGATTAACTTCATCTAAATCTTTCAGAACATCATAAGATACATTTGCTTCAGCTAATAAAACATTCATATGTCCAGGCATTCTTCCAGCAACAGGATGAATAGCATATAAAACTTTTTTGCCCATTGCTTCAAGTGTTTCTGCAACTTCTCTTGCAACATGCTGGGCTTGGGCAACTGCTAAACCATATCCTGGTACAATNATAATTTTTTCTGCAGCATCTAGAATCATTGCTGCTTCAGTNGTAGAGTAGCTTTTAATGCTCATTTCTTTACCATCAGAACTACCTACTGANGATTCTGCGCCTACNGCTCCAAAAATAACATTAGCAAGAGAACGATTCATGCCTTTACACATTATATTTGTTAATATTAAACCTGATGCACCTACAAGAGAACCACTGATTATTAGTGCGTTATTGCTGATCAAAAAGCCAGTCGCAGCAGCTGCTATACCAGAATAAGAATTTAATAGGGAAATGACTACCGGCATATCTGCACCACCAATTGGAATTGTAAGACCTATTCCAAGAATTAATGCTAAGACTACTACAACAAAAAATGCGTTTAAATATCCACTATAAATTGAAGAATCAAATATTAATCCAGGAGCTAAGATCATTACGACTGCGAGAAAAGCAATGACAGCATTAATCAATTGTTGACCTTTAAATGTTACAGCTTTTCCTGAAATAAATCCTTGTAGTTTTCCGAAAGCAACAAAACTTCCTGTAAATGTCAATGCACCGATAAAAACACTTAAACAAACTATTATGAATGGGCTTTCAGGCTTTGATAAAAATTCAGACGAAGCAACAAATGCTGATGCAGCACCGCCTAAGCCGTTAAAAATTGCAACCATTTGTGGCATTTCTGTCATTTGTACTCTTGTTGCAAATATTATACCTATTACTGCTCCAACCAAAACACCGCCAATAATTAATGAGAAATCAAATTCTCTTCCTGGATAAGTTAAAGTCGCAACTATAGCAATTAGCATTCCAATGGATGATAATAAATTTCCACTCCTAGCAGTTTTCGGATGCGATAGTCTCTTAATACCCATAATAAAGGCTATGGCTGAAAANAGATATAGTATATTTGTTATTTGTATTTGCTCCATTTTATTTCTTCTTAAACATTTTTAACATTCTATCAGTTACTAAAAAACCACCTACAACATTTATAGTTGCACAAATAAGTGCAGCTAAACCGACGTATTTACTCACATCACCAGCGTCAACTAAAATCGCAAGGATTGCTCCAACGATTGCAATTCCAGATATTGCATTAGATCCTGACATAAGAGGCGTGTGTAAAGTAGGTGGTACTTTGTTAATTATTTCGTTACCAACAAAAACAGCGAGTATAAAAATTGTAATTAAACTTACAATATCAATTTGCATTACATGGCCTCCTTAGTTGGCTGATGGCGTAATTCACCATTTTCAATGAAAAGCATTCCATCAATAATTTCATCTTCTTTATTTAATTTAAATCCTTCTTCAGTATGACAATGGTCAATTATTGCCTCAATATTTTTTGAAAATAATTGGCTAGAATGGAATGCCATAGTACTTGGAAGATTCGCGTTTCCATCGATTAACACACCATTATGATTAACAACCTCATTTTCTTTGGTTAACTCACAATTTCCACCGTTTTCAGCAGCTAAATCCATAATGACTGATCCTGGATTCATGGTTTCAACCATATCCTGAGGAATTAACATTGGAGCAGGTCTATTTGGTATTAGTGCAGTTGTAATAACAATATCTGATTTTCCTACTCTTTCTTTCATTAATTCTTGTTGTTTAGCTTTGTATTCATCGCTTGTCTCTGACGCATAACCACCAGAACCTACACCATCACTTGATTCACTGTCAACTTCAACAAATTTAGCACCTAAACTTTCTACTTGCTCTTTTACTTCTGGTCTTACGTCAAATGCTTCTACTTGAGCACCAAGTCTTTTAGCCGTAGCAATTGCTTGAAGACCAGCAACTCCAGCTCCAATAACTAAAGTTCTAGACGGTGAAATAGTCCCTGCAGCAGTCATAAGCAATGGCATATATTTTCCAAGATGATTTGATGCGATTAGAACAGCTTTGTAGCCAGCTATGTTAGCTTGAGAACTAAGCACATCCATTTTTTGAGCTAAGGTAGTTCTCGGTAATAAGTTTAAAGAAAAGGCTGATATTTTTTGACTTGCTAAATTTCGAACACAATCAATTTCTTTTATTGTTTGAATCAAAGAAATAAAAAGAGTTCCTGGTTTCATTGATGAAATTTCTTCTTCTGAAGGTGAATTAACTTTACATATAATATCACATTCAAAAATAGAATTTTTATCTACAATGGATGCTCCAGCGTTTGAATAATCGTTATCAGAATAGTTTGATAATATACCAGCACCATTTTCGACAAAAAATTCATAACCTTTTTTCGAAAGTGCGGAAACAGATGAAGGAACAATTGCCACCCTTTTTTCACCAAACTTATTTTCTTTTAAAATTCCAATTTTCATAGCTATAAAATCGAGGTAAAATTAAGCAATTCATAATAATCATCAAGAACTTTATTAATATTAAAATATTTTTTTTGCTAAATTGATATATGGAACTATATCAAAAAGCTGAAGTTTTCAATTCTTTTAACCTCAAGGTATCAAATTTACATTCTATTTTTGTTGAAGAGTCAGGTAATAAAAATGGTAAACCAGTCATCTTTTTGCATGGAGGTCCTGGAGGAGGAATAAGTTCAAGCTATAGACAATATTTTAATCCAAAAAAATGGCGAATAATAATGTTTGATCAAAGAGGTTGTGGAAAAAGTACACCTTTTGCTGAGTTGAAAGAAAATACAACCTGGGATTTAGTAAGTGATATTGAAAAAATAAGAAATCATTTGAATATTGATAAATGGGTAGTATTTGGAGGTAGTTGGGGAAGCACTTTATCGCTTGCTTATAGTCAAAAACATCCTACTTCTTGTAAAGGACTTATTTTAAGGGGAATTTTCCTAGTTCGAAAAAAAGAAATAGATTGGTTTTATCAATCTGGCGCTAACAATATTTTTCCTGATAAATGGGAAGCCTTCATTAAACCAATACACAAAGATAAGCGTAATAATCTTCTTAAAGCATATTATGAAATTTTGACAGGCGATAATCATGAAAAAAAAATTGAAGCAGCCAAAGCATGGAGCACTTGGGAAGGTAGTTCAGTAAGATTAATTCTTGATGAAAATTTTATTTCTGACTTTGGTGATGAAAAATTTGCAGAAGCATTTGCAAGAATTGAATGCCATTATTTCATGAATAATTGCTGGTTCCCCACAGAAAACTATCTAATTGAAAACATAGATAAAATACGCAACATTCCTTGTGTAATTGTGCATGGAAGGTATGATATAATATGTCCTGTTGTCCAAGCTTGGGATTTACACAAAGCATGGCCAGAGGCTGATCTTCATATTATTCCTGATGCAGGGCACTCAATTTATGAAGAGGGAATTAAAAATAAGCTTATTGAATATACTGATAAGTTTATTGATTTATAGAATTATCGACAAAAGCGAAATAATAGTTCCAGCTAGAAAAGATGAAGAATTTGTTATATCTGCAGCTGAAATTAAAAACCCAATTGCTATGAATAGTTTGTTATCAATACTTAAATTATTTGATTCATAATTTTCAATTTTTTCATCAACATTTTCATCTTCTTGAAAAAAAGAATTTTCAGCAATATCCATTGTATCTATAGTTCTACTTTTTGAAACCAAAAATCGAATCGTTTTTCTTTTTGGAATATCAATTTCAAAAGAATCAATGTCATGTTTTAGTTGAAATGCAAGCTGTGTTGACTCTTCAGAATTATTCACTTCAACACTTTTAATTTTTTCATTTTCGAAACTTGAAATTTTTAAGCTATCAGATTTAGAACCATATATCGTTACATAAAACCATTCGGATGAATACCAAGCTGTAACATTTTCTAAATCAACTTTCTTTGATGAGTTTAAAAAAATTGATGTACCATTATTTTTCGAATCTACTTCAATACTTTTTATTTCAGATTCTTGAGATAAAACTGGGCTCATAAGTGCTAAAAATAAAATAGTTTGTATTAGATTATTTTTCATCTAATGAATATATTATTTGTTTAGATTCATAGTAAACAATTTATTAATGAAAAGCGCAGAAATAAGAGAATCTTTCATACATTTTTTTGAGACAAAAAAACACAAAAGGGTAAACAGTGCACCTGTTCTTCCAATTGGAGATAAGTCTCTGTTATTTACAAATGCTGGTATGAACCAATTTAAAGGTATTTTCTTAGACACAGAGGTACCAAAAGAGCTAAGGGTAGCTAACAGTCAAAAATGTATTCGAGTCAGTGGAAAACATAATGATTTAGAAGAGGTAGGTCGAGATGGATTTCACCATACTTTTTTCGAAATGCTTGGTAATTGGTCTTTTGGAGATTATTACAAAAAAGAAGCAATTGAGTGGTCTTGGGAGCTTTTAACAAGAGTTTGGAATTTAGATAAGTCAAGACTTTGGGTTACAGTTTACGAAGAAGATGATGAAGCTTTTGATTTATGGAAAAATAATACTGATATTTTTCCTGAGCGCATTATCAGGTCTGGTGCAAAAGATAATTTTTGGGAAATGGCAGAAACAGGTCCATGTGGTCCGTGCTCTGAAATTCATTACTATGTAGGTAATGATCCTGAAAACCAGCAAGCTAAAATGGTAAATAATTCTCCAGATTATTGGGAGCTATGGAACCTTGTATTTATACAATTTAATCGAAAAAAAGATGGTTCTATGGAAGACTTACCAAAAAAACATGTTGATACGGGTGCTGGACTTGAAAGAATTTGTTCAGTTATGCAGAACAAAGATTCAAATTATAAAACGGATTTATTCTCAAAAACCATAAAAGATCTTGAAAGATTTTCAAACTCAAGATATGAGGATAATGAAATTTCATATAACGTTATTTGTGATCATATAAGAATGTTATCATTTGCAATCGCCGATGGTGTTATTCCGTCAAATGATGGCAGAGGATATGTTGTTAGAAGAGTTTTAAGAAGAGGATCTAAGTTTGCAATGAATTTAGAAATTAAAGAACCAATTTTATTTAAGTTAGTTGATTCAGTTGTTTCAACAATGTCATCACATTATCCTGAGCTTAAAGAGAAACAGAAATACATAGAACAAACTATTCTTTCGGAAGAACAATCATTTTTAAGAACTCTTGAAAATGGAGTAGTTCAATTTGAAAAAATTGTAAAAAGTACTGATGAAAATCAAATAGAAGGAAAAGATGCATTTAAGCTATACGATACATATGGATTCCCACTTGATTTAACACAGCTTATGGCTGAAGAAAGAAATATGACTGTTGATGTTAAAGGTTTTGATAATGAAATGGAAAAGCAGAAAAAGTTAGCAAAAAGTGGTCAAAAATTTGAAATGGATAATATCGATTTAATTTGGAAGCTTGAAACAGATCAAAGCCACTCAACTTTTGTTGGGTACGATAGCAAAAGCATTACATCCAAGATAATTAATTATTCTACTAAAAATGATAAATTAATCATTGTGTTGGAAAAAACACCATTCTATGCTGAATCAGGTGGACAAATTGGAGATACTGGTGTTATAGAAAATGATAATTTTTTAGCCAAGGTGATTGATACACAAAAAAATGGTGATTTTATTTTACATTTTTGCAAAGTCGAAAAAGGAAATATTAAAAATGACCTTAATGTAAAATGTATTATTGATGAGGATAGAAGAAAAAATATTCGTATCAATCATACAGCTACTCATTTACTCCACCAATCAGTAAAAGATGTTTTAGGTGAGCACGTAAATCAAGCAGGATCTTTAGTTCATCCAGAATATTTAAGATTCGATATAACCCATCCAAACAAAATTTCAGTCAAAGAGTTAAATGAAATTGAAACTATTATTGAAAAAAAGATTGATGAGGATATTGCTATTAAGACATCAGTAAAAAGTTTAAATGAGGCAAAAAAAGAAGGAGCTACTGCACTTTTTGGAGAAAAATACGGAGATAAAGTAAGAGTGGTTACAATCGGCGAATTTTCTAAGGAATTATGTGGTGGTACTCATGTCTCAACTACTGGTAAAATAAACAAATTTAAAATAAAGCATGATAAAGCAATTTCCTCTGGAATAAGAAGAATACATGCTATAACGGATAGTTACGTAGATCTATTTTTAAAGCAGAAATTAAATGAATTAGATACATTAAAAGATATTGAACAAAAAAAAGAAATAGAAAAGGAAACTCAATCTATTTTGTTGAAATCTGTGAACATTGATTCAATTATTGAAAATCCACTATTAGAATTTGACGAAACAAAGTTATTTTTTGCTAAAGTTGAATTAGGTATTGCATCTGACCTCAAAACTTTAAATAAAAAAATCAGAGATAAATCAGCTTCANGTATAATNTTCCTNTNTACTGAAATTGATGAAAAAATCACTATCTCTATAGGTCTTTCTAAAGACCTAATTACAAAATCATTAAATGCAGGAGAATTAGTGAAGTCTTTTGCTAAGGAGCTCAAAGGTCAAGGTGGAGGTAGAGAAGACTTTGCAATGGCTGGCATACCATTTGTACATTCAGATGAAATAAGTATGTTAATTAAGAGAATTATAACAGAAGCTATGGAGAAAAAATAATGCAATTTCAAAAACTGAATAATTCATTTATTGTCTATGTAGAAAAAGGTGAAAAAGTAATGGAAACTTTGACAAATTTTTGTGTTGAGAATAAAATCCATTCAGGTCAGTTAGCTGGTATAGGAGCAGTAAAAAATATAGATATTGGAGCATATGATATTTCCTCAAAAGATTATGTACATAGAAAGTTTGATGAGATATTAGAGTTATTATCCTTTCAAGGAAATGTTACCNTAAAAGATGGNGAACCATTTTTACATGCTCATATAACTTTAGGAACTCATAATATGGAAGTATATGGTGGTCATTTATTTGAAATGGAGGTAGCTGCTGTTGGAGAATTTATAATTCATGATTTTAAAGATGAGACTCATCGAAAGTTAAATGACGATATAGGTCTTGCCACGTTAAGTTTATGTAAAATATAAGGAGAGATTATGTCAAAATTAAAGGCACCAAATCCTGTAGGTCCATATTCGATGTTCAGAGAGTTACAATCTGGAGGATGGATAACTTCAGGACAAATTCCAATTAATCCAGAAACTGGAAAATTAAATAATGATAGTATTGAGGAAGAGGTTTTGCAAGTTTTTGATAACCTTGAAGCCGTTCTTTCAGTGAATGGGAAATCTTTTAATGATGTAAAAAAATTTTTAGTATTTCTAACAGATTTATCAATCACGCCATTAGTAAATTCGGAGATAGAAAAAAGACTTAAAGAACCATATCCTGCAAGATCAACTATTCAAGTTGTGGGATTACCGATGGGCGCAAGAGTTGAAATAGAATGTTTAGGCTAATTAATATCATATTAATCCCACTTTTTTTTGTAAACATATTTTCTCAACAAAAGATGGATTTTAGAACTAAAGAAGAGCAAATGAAAGATCCAAAAACTGCTTTAAATAAAGCTCTAATTTTTCCTGGAATTGGGCAGCTATATAACGAACAAAAAGTTAAAGGGTATTCTTTGATAGCAGCTGAAATTTTTTCATTATGGAGTTTTAATGAAAACAGAAAAAAATATAAAAACTACAATCAAAATGATTCATTTTCTCAAAACCATTACTTGCAAGAAAGAAATCGATTTGCTTGGATTGCAATTGGGTTGTATTTTTACGGCATTCTAGATGCAGTTGTTGAAGCACATTTGGATGACTTTGATAAAATTGTTGATCAAAATGATCCGATGAAAAATAAAGAGGAGTAAGATGCAAGAAAATCGAGAACAATGGAGCTCAAAAACAAGTTTTATCCTAGCTGCAGCAGGTTCAGCTGTAGGTTTAGGTAATATTTGGAAGTTCCCATATATTGCAGGTGAGAATGGTGGTGCCGCATTTTTATTTATTTATTTAATATGTATTATTTTAATCGGTCTTCCAATATTAAATATTGAAATTTTACTTGGAAGAACGACTAAAAAAAATCCTGTAGGTGCTTTTGTAGCTTTGAGTGATAGCACATTTTGGAAATATGTTGGTGTTCTTGGAGTTTTTGCAAGTTTTACAATCTTATCATTTTACAGCGTTGTTGGTGGATGGTCCATTGCCTATACTTATGAAGCCTTAATTGGAACATTCAATACAACAGCATTTGATAATCCATCAGCTGCTGGTAAATTTTTTGATCTTAAAAACAGTAGTGCAGCTTGGGTACTTGGATATCATACTCTTTTTTTAAGTTTAGTAGTAATCATTCTACTATCAGGAGTAAGAGCTGGGCTTGAAAAAGCGAGTAAGTTTTTGATGCCAGTTTTAATTTTTATTTTACTAATTCTTGTTGTCCAAGGTTTAATACTTCCTGATGCAAATAAAGGAGTTTCATTTTTATTCCAGCCAGATTGGTCTAAGATTAATGGTCAAACTATCTTACTGGCACTTGGACATGCTTTTTTTACTCTCAGTTTGGGAATGGGAGCAATGATGACCTATGGGAGTTATCTTTCAGATAAGGATGATGTTGTAAACGCATCATATTTAGTTGCTTTCTTAGATACTATAATTGCCATTTTTGCTGGTTTAGCAATATTTACTGTTGTTTTCTCATCAGGATATGATCCCACTGCTGGACCAGGGTTAGTTTTTCATGTATTACCACCATTATTATCTGACTTAGTTGGTGGATATATTTTTGCTTTTTTATTTTTCCTACTTCTATCTATCGCAGCTATAACTTCAGGAATTTCAATTCTTGAAGTAAGTGTAGCTTATTTAGTTGATGAAAAAAATATTCCTAGAAAAAAAGCAGTTTTAATTATGGCGTCATTGGTCTATTTAGCAGCTATTCCATGTGCATTATCATTTAATATTCTTTCTGAATCAACTTTTGATTTTCAAGGTAAACCTTTTACCTTTTTTGATATTGCTGATTATTTAGCTTCTAATGTANTATTACCTTTAGGTGGACTATTTTTAGCAATTTTTGCAGGTTATTTCTGGGGTATAGATGACGTTATTAAAAACCTACTTGTTGGTGAATCAAACTCCATCTATTTTGGAAATAGTATAGCTAAGTCGAAAAACTTTAAAAGTATTTTTGGATTTACAGTAAAATATATTTGTCCATTTTTAATATTTTTAGTGTTTTTGTACTCAATCGGCTGGATTTAATTNAATGATTAAAAAAGTATTTCCTGTGGGCTCAAAACAATTTACTTTTTTAAAAAATGTTTTTAGCAAATTTGANAGAATTTCAATTGATAATTTAGAAATTTTGTTTCCTTTTTGGTGTATGCTTGCCTTTCAACATCATTTANTAAAATCTTACGATATATCAACTTTTAGATTTATGGATATTGATTTAGANAATGGGTATATATTTTCTTTAGTTTTTGAAGATTGGATAGGGGTAATTAGTATTATTTTGCACTCAATATTGCTTTTATGGCTTATGAAAAAATTTGATTTTTTCGGACCTTTTAGAACTGTTAAAATTGATTTTCAAACAAATTTTTTATTGTTTACGGCTTTGTATGCACTTTTAGATATTATAATTTTTGGAAAGATGATGTTTGGTTTTTTTCTTATTTTACTTTCCTTATATATTCTTTATAGATCTCAAAGCTTTTTTAGTCAATTAATTTGTCTTTTATTAACTATAATAACATTAGTTTTCTCATTAGCAATAAATGAGCCNATATTGTCGACGAGTGCAGCTATTTTTATTCCAATTTTACTTATTTCAATGATTTCTAAATCCCAAACATTAGTTTTTTATTCTCAAAAAAACTTGCCTCTAATAATTTTTATTTTTGTTTCAACTAAAGAACTTTGGTTTGGATTTATTGGTCTATTTTATTTCCTACTTTTTAATATGTATTANNACTTTGTTCATGAAAGTAATTACAACTGGCTAAAGTTTGATTTAAGATAATATTCACCTGGTTTTTTTTATCTTTTTTATTAAATTGTCCAATGTTGACCTCAACGAAAAACTTTTTTCTTAAAAAGTGGATTTCAAAAACCCTTAGAACCATAGCGCCTGGAGATAATTATGTCTAAAAATATTCAAAAAAAACTGACTTTTGATGATGTATTACTTGTACCAAGAAAATCTACTGTTTTACCTAAAGAAGTAGATTGCTCTACAATGCTAACTAAAAATATTTCACTTGAAATTCCAATAATGAGTGCAGCTATGGATACTGTAACAGAATCTGATATGGCTATTGCACTAGCAAGACAAGGTGGAATAGGAGTTATTCACAAAAATTTAAGTATTGATCAGCAAGCTTTAATGGTAGATAAGGTTAAAAGATATGAAAGTGGTATGATAAGAAATCCAATTACATTAGATAAAAATAAAACTATAAGAGAAGCTCGTCAACTTATGGAACAATATTCAATTGGAGGTTTGCCCGTTTTATCAGGAGACAAATTAGTTGGTATTATAACTAAAAGGGACATCCGTTTTGAAGCAAACTTAGACACTCTTGTTAAAGATAGAATGACCTCAGAAAATTTAATCACTGTTACTTCCGATACAAGTAATGATGAAGCTAAAAAAATTCTTCAAAAATATAGAATTGAGCGACTGTTAGTTGTGGATAAAAATAACAAGCTTGATGGNCTTATTACTGTTAAAGATTTAACAAAGAAAGAAGAATTCCCTTTTTCTACAAAAGACAAAAATGGCAGATTAAGAGTTGCTGCAGCATTGAGTGTAAGAGATGATTGGCAAGATAGAATTGATGCTTTAGTTAAAGTTGGTGTCGATGCAGTTGTCATGGATACTGCGCATGGNCATTCTCAATTTGTCCTAGATTTGGTTAAGAAGATAAAAAATAAATTTCCAAACCTGGACCTAATAGCTGGAAATGTTGCCACTCCAGAAGCAACTCAAGATTTAATTTCTGCAGGAGCAGACTGTGTTAAAGTAGGCATTGGTGCAGGATCAAGTTGCACTACTAGAATTGTAGCTGGNGTAGGAATGCCTCAGTTATCTTCAATTATTGATTGTGCTGAAGTAGGTATAAAAAATAACATTCCAATTATTGCAGACGGCGGTATAAGGTATAGTGGTGACATTGCTAAATCTTTGGCTGGTGGAGCAAGTGTTGTGATGCTAGGAGGAATGCTTGCTGGTATGGATGAAAGTCCTGGAGAAACTATTGTTTATGAAGGAAGAAGATATAAATCCTATCGAGGAATGGGCTCTTTAGCAGCAATGAAGGAAGGTGGAGGTGAAAGGTATTTCCAACAAGAAAAAGATGAATTAAAACTTGTTCCAGAAGGTATAGAAGGTATGGTTCCTTTTAGAGGTCCTGTCAATAATACAATCTTTCAACTAATAGGTGGCCTTAAATCATCTATGGGATATTGTGGAGCAAAAAATATTAAATCTTTTCAGAAAAATAAAAAGTTTATCGAAATTTCATCTGCTGGAGTAAAAGAAAGTCATCCGCATGAAGTTAGTATTATCAAGGAAGCTCCTAACTATCAGGGGCATGATAAATAAAAAATTATAAACTTTTTATTTTGAGTGTTTTGTTTTTTAATTAATATATAATAATGAGTTTTGATACTAAAAATTTAGGGGGTATTTAAATGGCAAAAATTGGAATGTTTTGGGGCAGTACTACAGACATGACTAAAGAGGCTTCTGAGCTTATTCATGAAGGTCTTGAAGCTGCTGGACACGAAATAGACTCACACGATATAAGAAACACTGATCCATCAAAGATGTTAGAGTATGATAATCTTTTAATTGGTTGTCCTACATGGAACGTTGGAGAACTTCAAGATGATTGGGAAGATGTTTTTAGTGAATATGAAAAGCTAGATTTTACTGGTAAAACAGCTGCTTTTTTTGGTATTGGCGATCAAGTAGGGTACAGTTTTAATTTTCTTGATGCAGTTGGAATGCTTGCAAAGCCTTATATGGAAAATGGTGGAAAGCTTGTTGGCAAGTGGTCTACAGAAGGTTATGAATTTGACGAATCACTTGGATGTGTTGACGGAGAGTTTCTTGGCCTAGCAATAGACTATGATAATCAGGATGATCTAACTGAAGAAAGAATTGAAGCTTGGGTAGAGCAAATTAAAGATCTTTTCGAATAAAGATTTTAAACTATTTAAGTGTATTGAGATAAGATGTAATTTTTGATTTCTGCCTAGCAGCATTATTTTTATGAATTACATTCTTTGATGCCATTTTATCTATAAAAGAAACTGCTGAAGCATAATGCTTTTCAGCATCAGATTTACTTTCAGATTGTAATACGCTTTTAATCAGAGTTCGCATTTTAGACTTATTTTGAGAATTAATAGCTCTTCTTTTTAAATCCTGCCTATCTCTTTTAATCTGTTGTTTATGTCTATCCATAAAATGTGTTCGCAACTTATCCTATTAAGAATTAGATGTCAATATTTTTCTAATTTGATTATTGTTTTAAATTTTATCGTTTAAATTCAATTATGTCGTCAAAAAAATTAAATGAAATTCTTTTAAAAGCTAAAAATAACGATTTTTTATCTATATCAAATCTTATGTCTGGTATTGAAAATAAAAAATTTTCCAGAAGTGAAGTTTCTCGAAATATTTATAAAGAAACATTTAATGCAATTAAGATTGGAATTACAGGTCCACCTGGAGCAGGAAAGAGCTCATTAACAAATAAATTAATTCCTCTTATTAGAGAGAGCAATTTATCTGTTGGAGTTTTAGCTGTAGATCCTTCCAGCCCTATAACTGGAGGATCTTTTTTAGGAGATAGAGTTAGAATAAATAATGCGATTAATGACGATCATGTTTTTGTTAGAAGTATGGGTTCAAGAGCTGAATTGGGTGGTATTACAGAACTTGCTGAAGATTTTAGTGATATTTTAGCTTATAGCGGTAAAGATATAATTTTTATAGAAACAGTTGGGGTTGGACAATCAGAATATAGTGTCTCCGAAATAACAGATTTGACAACTTTAGTTTTTGTCCCTGAGTCAGGAGACGAAATACAACTTCTTAAAGCTGGAATTCTAGAATTAGCGGATATTTTTGTTGTAAATAAATCAGACAGAAAAGACTCTAATTTGCTAGTTAAATCAATTAATAATATTTTATCTTCAACAAAAAAAGATATGGGGCATATTCCAATCTTTAAAACAAGTTGTAAAACAGATGAAGGTATAAAAGATTTTGCAGATTCGATTGTGGAGATGTTCCATTCAATGAATGACAATGAAAAAATCAAAAAAAAACAAATAATAAGACTATCTAGGAGAATTGAATCTATAATTGAAAAAGACTTAATTAAAAGTTTTTGGACTGAAGAGAGAAAAAGTATTTTGAATGATATCGATACAAATGACTTAAAATCTGTCTCTCCTTATGAAATAGTTGAAAAGATTAAGGGAAGTTTATAATGAGCAATTCAATGTCTTTGGTAGATCATCTTGAAGAATTAAGATGGAGAATTCTTAAATCTTTAGGTTCCGTTCTAATTATGTCAATTATTACATTTAATTTTTCAAATGAGTTGGTAGAAATTTTAATAAGTCCAGCTACTTCAATAAAGTCTGATCTTAATCTTCAGGTACTAACAATTCAGGGAATGTTTTTGCTAAAATGGAACTTATCAATTATTGGAGGAATTATACTGTCACTTCCTGTAATTACAATACAAGTTTGGAAGTTTTTATCACCCGGATTATATGACAAAGAAAAAAAGATTCTACTTCCTCTCATTTTAACAGCATTTTTATGTTTTATTCTTGGTGGTATTTTTGCATACACTGTAGTATTACCGTTTTCTTTGGATTTTTTTGCTTCCATGATTACTGCAGATATTCAAAATAACTTTTCTATTAATTACTATTTTAGTTTTGTATTGTCATTAATTATTGGTGCGGGCATAATATTTGAACTTCCAATAGTATCTTTTTTGTTTTCATCTATTGGTCTAATAAATCCTACCTTTTTAAGAAATTATAGAAGAGAAGCAATTGCTATTACTGTTATCTTATCAGCTATCATTACTCCGCCTGACCCAATTAGTTTAATTATTATGTCAATACCAATGCTAATTTTATACGAAATAAGTATCGCTGTCTCATGGTTTGCAATTAAGTTATTTTCAGCAGATAAATAATGAATAAAATTCTAATAATCCGAATGAGCTCAATTGGTGATATAGTTTTATCTACATCTTTTTTAAAGTCAGTAAAGAAAAAGTATCCTGAAGCTGAAATTCATTTTTTAATTAAAAAAGAATTTTCCGAACTAGTAAAAGATCATCCATTAATCAATAAATTAATTTCATTCGATAAAAAATTAGGAATCAAGGAGCTATTTCGTCTTGGGAAATTCTTACGAAACAATGACTACGATGTTATTTTCGATATACATAGCGTTTTCAGGACAAGAGTTTTATCACTTTTTTTAAGAAAAAATCTTTTCAAACAAATAAGAAAACCAAGGTTAAGAAGATTTATGCTATTTTATGCACACCAAAATTATTTTGAGAAAAGTTTNAGCCATATTAAGATGTACCATACGTTACTAGATGAAGATAAAACTTTTCCTCCAACAAATCTCTNTATAAGCAGTAAAGAAGATAAATCAACAAAAGACTTTTTAAATAGCAATAATATTGGAGAAAATTACATTGCAATNGTACCNGGTGCCGCATGGAGTCAAAAGCAATGGTCGATCGAAAACTATAATAAGCTTATGAAGAGATTAATAGATTCATTTAANTCAAAAATTGTCATACTTGGATCAACAAATGATGTTATTTGTGATCAAATTATAAAAGATGATAACATTATTAATCTAAAAGACAAAACTTCATTAAGAATGGCTATGGGTATCGTTAAGCATGCTCTTCATACATTGGGAAGCGATACTGGTCTTTTACATATTTCAGAAGCTATGGGTACTCCAGTAACAATGATTTTGGGTCCAACTTCTTTAGAGACTGGAGCAAGAGTTACTTTACATGACTCAAAAGTAATTGAAAATAAAGATCTTTGGTGTAGACCTTGCTCACAAAATGGAAGTAGACCCTGTTATCGTAAAGAACAATATTGTATGTCTGATATTGATAGTGATAAAGTATTTGATAATGTAAATAAGGCTTTATCAAAATGATTATTTTTATAATAATATATAATTTTATTATTCTACCAGTTTTATTTATTTCATCTATTATATTGGCAATTTTTAATAAAAAAGTTAGAAAGGGTCTTTTTGGAAGAATTAATTCTTTTTCAAGATTAAAAGAATTTAATCGAGATAAATATTCTAAAATATATTGGTTTCATTCTTCTTCACACGGTGAGTATCAGCAAGTAGAAACTTTAATAAAAAAAATAAAAAAAAGAGACGGTAAATCTGGTATCATAGCATCATTTTTTTCCCCGTCAGGATTTGAAAACGTAAAAGATAAAAACATTGATTTAAAACTTTATTTACCAATTGATTTTTTATTTATGTGTACTTTTGCATTGAAGATTACAAAACCAAAAATAGTTTTTTTTACTTCAAATGATTTTTGGCCTAGTTTTCTTTTTGCTTCAAAAAAACTCAATATCCCAACAATACTTACATCCGCCAGATATAATAAATTTTATAATACTTTTTTTAAAATGTTTGATAAGATATTTTGTATAAAAGAAAATGATTTTCATTCAATTAAAAATCAAAATAATAAAAAAGAAGTTTTTTTAGCTGGAAATCCACGCTTTGATAGAATACTTGGTAATTATAATAATACGCCTCATAAAATTATTCATTCAAGTACAGAAAACCTGACTTTCGCAAGTATGTGGCAGGAAGATAACAAAGTTATTCTTGAAAATTTTTTAAATTCTGATCTAGTTGATACTTTTAATAAAATATTTATCGTCCCTCATGAACTTTCAAAAAATTATCTAAATTATTACTGTTCAATTTTGGAAAAAAAAGGTTTTTCGTACAAGACAGTTGACAAGTATGCAAATTTTTTAGATCTTAATGAAAAATTTATAATCGTTAATAAAGTTGGATTTTTATCTAAGCTGTATTCACAGTCAACTCATACATATGTTGGAGGAGGTTTTTCTAAGAATGGAATTCATAATATTGTTGAGCCAGCAGCTGCATCTAATGTAATATTATTTGGTCCAAACTTTAGTAATGCTAACAAGCAAGATGCTCTTAGCTTAGCGCAATCAAAAGGTGGATTCTTAGTTAATGATTCTGAAGATTTCTCAAAAATAATTTTTNATCTCAAAAACAAAAATTTCTACAATTCCTGTTCCAATTCTGCTAAAAACTATGTCATAGATAATGCTGGTGCGACAAATGTTATTATGGAGCAAATAATTGAGTAAGCTTTTTAAATTAAGCGACTTTCTTTTAATACCAAATTTAGTTACTCTTTTTAGATTTGTTTTGATTGCTCCTATGATTATTACTTTCAAGCAAGGCTTGCAAACCTATTTTCTAATTATATTATTTGTATCGCTTCTTACAGATTTTTTAGATGGTATACTTGCAAGAAAATTAGACCAACAATCTGAGCTTGGAAAAACTCTAGATCCAATTGCAGATGGAATAACGTTATTTTCTTTTATAATTCTTTTCAACAGAGAGGGGTTAATCAGTAATTATTTCCTAATTTTTTACTTTTTAAGACAGTTAATAATTTTAGTTTTTTCACTGGTTTATCTGCCAAAATTAGAAACAGTTTATGGTTCGAATATTGTTGGAAAGACTGGAGTTTGTGTTCTTGGTATTGCATTATGTATTTTTGCTTTAAGAATTGAAAATTTTTATTTTATGACCTCATATATTCTTCAGATTTCAGCTGTTTTACTTTTTATAAGTATGTTGGACTATATAAGATTTTTTCTAAATGTAAAATAATTTTTATTCATTATTGTCATACTATTTATCTTGTTTTTACCTCATAATTAATTAAATTAAGAGTCATTATGGCAGACTTTAAAGTATCTTCAAAATTTTCTCCAGCTGGTGATCAGCCAAAAGCTATTCAAGACCTCTCAATTGGAATTAAAAATAAAAATAAACATCAAACATTGTTGGGAGTGACTGGTTCAGGAAAAACTTATACTGTTGCTAAAGTAATTGAGGAAGTACAAAAACCAACTCTTATTATATCTCATAATAAAACCTTAGCTGCTCAACTTTACGGAGAGTTCAAAAATCTTTTTCCTAATAATGCTGTTGAGTATTTCATTAGTTATTATGATTATTATCAACCTGAATCATATATGCCTGTAACAGATACTTTCATTGAGAAAGATTTTTCGATGAATGAGGAAATTGACAGGCTTCGATTAAAAGCTACGAGTTCACTTCTTCAAAGAAAAGATGTCATTGTTGTCAGTTCAGTTTCATGTATTTATGGGCTTGGAAATCCTAAAGAATGGAAGAATCAAATGGTTCATTTAGTTCTTGACCAAAAAGTAAGTAGAAGGAGCTTAACAGAATCATTAGTTGATATTTATTATCAAAGAAATGATCAGGTATTAGAAAGATGTAATTTTAGAATTTTGGGTGATATTTTTGAAATATTTCCAGCGTATGAAGATAAAGCTATTCGTGTTGATATTTTTGATGATAAAGTTCAGTCAATTGTAACTTTTGACCCAATATCTGGAGAAGAATTTTCCGAAGTAGATGAATTTTATTTATACCCAGCAAGACATTTTATTTCAGATAGAGATAAAAATGAGTCTGTTATAAAAAATATAAGATCTGATCTNAAAGAAAGATTGAAATTTTTTAATGAAAATGAAAAATTTTTGGAAGAGCAAAGACTTAATCAACGAACCAATTTTGATATTGAAATGATAGATGAAATAGGATACTGTTCAGGTATAGAAAATTATTCAAGATATTTTGATGGAAGAAAAGAAGGAGAAAGACCTTTTACTTTGATTGACTTCTTTCCAGAGGATTTTCTAACAGTTATTGATGAGTCTCATGTTACTCTTCCTCAAATACAGGCTATGTATGGAGGTGACAGAAAGAGAAAGGATAATCTTATAGATTATGGTTTTAGGTTACCTTCTGCTTATGACAATCGNCCTTTAAAGTCAGATGAATTTTCTTCTATGCAAAACCAGGTAATATATGCTTCAGCAACTCCATCTCATAGGGAGTTAGATTTATCTTCCGGAGTAATAACAGAGCTTATTAATCGTCCTACAGGGTTAATAGATCCTCAAGTATTTGTTAAGCCATCAGCTGGCCAAATTGATGATTTGATATCTGAAATAAAAATTAGGGCTGAAAAAGATGAAAGATCTCTTGTTACAACTCTTACAAAAAAGATGGCAGAAGATTTATCGGAATATCTTAGTTCAGTTGGTTTAAGAGTAAGGTATCTTCATTCTGAAGTAAAAACAATTGAAAGAGTAAAAATACTTCGTGATTTGAGATTAGGTGATTTTGATGTTTTAGTTGGTATCAATCTTTTAAGGGAAGGTTTAGACTTACCAGAAGTATCCCTTGTCGCAATATTGGATGCAGATAAAGAAGGTTTTTTAAGATCAAAAAGCTCTCTAGTTCAAACTGCAGGAAGAGCTGCTCGTCATGAAGAAGGTGTTGTAATTCTTTATGCTGATAAAATAACAGATTCTATGCAATATTTAATTGATGAAACGGACAGAAGAAGGTCAATTCAAGTAGATTTTAACAAAAAAAATAATATTACACCAAAAACTGTAAAGAAATCAGTTGAAGAAATAATGCAGTCTACAAGAGTTGCTGAGTCATATAGAGATNACGAAATTGAAATAAAAAGAGATATCAAAACAGATAAATTCCTCAACGAGGATAAAAAAATTGTTGTAGAAATGATCAGAGAAGAGATGCTTGAAGCAGCTGAAAATTTAGATTTTGAAAAAGCTGCAAAATTAAGAGATGAAATGAACAAGTTAGAAAAAGAAATAAAACTTTAAAAATTATGGAGAAATTATGAACATTGATTTAATAAAACAGAAGTCAGGTATCATTGGAGAAAGTGATGGAATAAAGCAAGTCTTAGAAATGGTTGGACAAGTTGCAAATGTTGATATCTCAGTATTAATTAATGGTGAATCTGGTACAGGAAAAGAATTGGTTNGTAAGGCAATTCATTTGGGCAGTAAAAGATCATTAAAAGAGCTAGTTGTTGTTAATTGCGGAGCAATTCCAGAAGGTATTATAGAAAGTGAGTTATTTGGGCATAAAAAAGGTGCTTACACAGATGCAAGCGATACAAGAAAAGGATATTTCGAAACAGCTGATAATGGAACAATTTTTTTGGATGAAATTGGGGATATGCCCTTAGAAACTCAGGTAAAAGTTTTGAGAGTTTTAGAATCTGGAGAATTTATGCGAGTTGGTGATTCTAAAACAAAAAAAACTGATGTTAGAGTTATTGCAGCTACAAATAAAGACTTAGGAAAGCTTGTGAAAGAAGGGAAATTTAGGCAGGATCTGTATTATAGACTAAAAACTGTCACAATAAATATCCCACCACTAAGGGAAAGAAAAAATGATATAAGATTGTTGGTTGACAGATTCGCTTTACAGTTTAGTAGAACGAACAATATCAAATATAAAGGCTTCACTCCTGAAGCTATAAAGACAATGCATCAATTTAGTTGGCCTGGAAATATTAGAGAGTTGAGAAATTTCGTAGAAAGCATCCTAATTTTGCAAAAAGGTGAGAGGATTACTGCTGATATGATTGAAAATCAGTTACTTGATGAAGATGATACTCAAATCAAAAATGATTCATTGCCTGTAGTTATTAATAGAGACCCAGACCAAGCAGAAAGAGAGCTTATTTTAAGGCAACTCCTATATTTAAGGCAGGATATTGAAGAGCTTAAATTAATGATGAAGGAATCTAATTTTTCTGAGCTAAATTCTATGAGAAATATTAATCCAAATTTTGATAGTACAATTCAAAATAATGAAATTATTAGCCAAAATGATAATCTCATTAAAGGAGATGTTATAGGTGCATTTAACACTAAAGATCTTGAAAAAGAAATGATTATAAGAACCTTAGAACATTTCAATAATAACAGACGTGCAGCCGCCAAATCTTTGGATATGAGCGAAAGAACTTTATATAGAAAAATTAATGACTATGGAATTGAAAAAAAGATTAAAAAAACTCACTAGTATATTATCATTATTATTTGTTGTTGGATGTAGTTATTACTCAATGGCAGGTTCACTTCCTCCAAATATTAATAATGTCAATATTCCACTTTTTATAAATGAGACTTCAGAGTTTGAAATATCTGAAAAAATTACTTCAAATATTGTAGATGAAATTGCTATACAAAATATCTTAAAAATTATTAATGATGAAAAAAATAGTGACAGCACAATTCTTGGAAAAATCACAAATGTTAGTGATGGGCCTTACTCATTTGATGTAAATGAGCAGGTAAGTGAATATAGATTTACTTTATCAGTGTCAATACAATGGGTCGATAATATTTCTGATAAAAATTTAATTGAACAAACATTCACTGGTTTTGGTACATATAGTTTAGATAACGATCCATCAACTGATGGAATCGATAATGATAATGATGGTATTTTAGATGAAAATGATGAGGATGAGTTTGGAGATTCTAGAGAGTTGGCAATTAATATTGCTATTAACAAAATTGCATCAGATATTGTAAATTCTATCCTTTCTACATGGTAAAGAAAATGAAAAATATATCAATAAATAAATTAAAAGATTTTATAGGCAAAGAAGTTCATTTAAATGGATGGATTTATAACCTTAGATCTGTTGGAAAAATATGGTTCGCAATCGTAAGGGATGGTACAGGTTTTGTTCAATGTGTTGTTACCAGTAATGATGTTTCTCAAGATATTTTTGAGCTTGAATCAAGTCTCACTCAAGAATCATCAATAAGAGTTAAAGGGGTTGTTCAAGAAGATTCTCGTTCTGATTTAGGAGTAGAAATTTTAGTAAAAGATATGAAAGTAATTCATATTGCAGAAGAATACCCAATTGCTTTAAAAGAGCATGGTGTTAGTTTTTTAATGGATAATAGACACTTGTGGTTAAGATCAAAAAAGCAGTTTGCTATAATGAAAGTTCGACAAAATATTATAAAATCTATAAGAGATTTTTTCGACAGCAGAGACTTTGTANTAATCGATTCACCTATGTTTACTGGAAATGCTGTNGAAGGTACTACTACTTTATTTGAAACTGAATATTTTAATAAGTCAGCATATTTAACGCAGAGCGGTCAACTGTATCAAGAAGCCGGGGCAATGGCATTTGGAAAAACATATTGTTTTGGTCCATGTTTTAGAGCAGAAAAATCAAAAACCAGAAAACACTTAACAGAATTTTGGATGGTTGAACCAGAAATGGCATTCTACGACCTTAAAGATAATATGGATTTGATTGAAGAGTTTATTGTACATATTGTTACTCAAAGTATTGAAAATTGTAAAGAAGAGTTAAAAATTTTAGAGAGAGATATTTCTCTTCTTGAAAAAGTAAAGTCTCCGTTTCCTCGAATAACTTATGATGAAGCTGTAAAACTTCTTAATGATAATGGTCAGAAATTTAAGTATGGCAGTGATTTTGGTGCACCAGACGAAGAATTGATTGCTTCAAAATTTGATAGTCCGGTTATGATACATAGTTGGCCTCATGAAACTAAAGCTTTTTATATGAAAAGAGATGAATCTGAAAAACTTGCTCTAGGTGTAGATGTTATAGCACCTGAAGGTTATGGCGAAATAGTCGGTGGAGGNCAAAGAGAAGATGATCATGACACATTAGTAAAAAGAATTGAAAATCATGGATTACCTCTAAGTGCATTTAAGTGGTATTTAGATTTAAGAAAATATGGCTCAGTTACTCATTCTGGTTTCGGATTGGGGCTTGAAAGAACCGTTTCATGGATATGTGGAATAGACCATGTAAGGCAAACTATTCCTTTTCCTAGAACAATGGGAAGATTGGAGCCATAATGAAATATAATGGAAGAATTGCAGTTTTTGGAGGAAGAGATATCACTGAGGAAATTTATAAAGATACAGTAGAAATTGGAAAACGTATGGCAGAAAAAAATTGGCTTGTTTTTTGTGGTGGCGGTGAAGGTGTAATGGAAGCAATTGCAAAAGGCGTATCACATGGCGGTGGAACATGTATTGGAATTTTGAAGGATAAGGATTTCAAGACTGGCAATGATTTTTTAACAATCCCAATTTCGACTGGAATGGATATAACGAGAAATGCTCTAATTAGCTATAATTGTGATGTTGGAGTAGCTATTTCAGGTGCATATGGAACTTTGAGTGAAATTGCTTTTACTCTAGCACAAGATAAGCAATTAATAGCTTATCATACATGGGATATCCCTAAATCAATCAAAGTTGATTCAATTAATCTTTTAATTCAGGAAGTAGATAGGTGTCTAAAAATTTAAATGTTGTTGTTTGCCAAATTAATCCAACACTTGGCGACTTTGAAGGAAATCAGAATTTAATTCTCGAGAACTACAGTGATGCTATCAAAAAAGGAGCAGATATAGTAGTTTTCCCAGAAATGGCTGTATGTGGATATCCTCCACAGGACCTATTAAATAATAAGGGTTTTATAGATGCCAACCTTGATGCTATAAAAAATATAAGCAAAAAAACTTCTGTACCTTGTATTGTTGGATATGTTAATAGAGTTGATTCCAAAATTTTTAATGCAGCTGCAATTTGTTATCATGGAAGTATTAAGCATATCTACCATAAGATTCACTTGCCTAATTATGATGTTTTTGACGAACAAAGGTATTTTACTAGTGGAAAAGATATAGGACTTTTCTCAATTAATGTTAAAGAAAAAGAGATTAAGCTTGGATTACAAATATGCGAAGATTTGTGGGACGATGTCTATGATAGAAAAATTTCTGCTGAACTTTTAGAATTGAAACCTGAAATCATTATAAATATATCTGCATCTCCTTATGCACAAAATAGGTTTGAAGACAGAAAGAGTCTGATTGAGAGAAAATTTAAAAATGTGAATTGTCCCTTTGTTTACTGTAATACTGTCGGTGGTCAGGATGAATTAATTTTTGATGGAAATTCAATGATTTTTGATAAAGATATGATGATTATTGAAAAAGGAAAAAGTTTTAGTGAAGATTTAATTATTTCAGACTGCAAAACAAAAAGTAAAATTGAAAAAAAATCAAATGAAAATGAGATTTATGATGCTCTTGTTCTAGGTATCAAAGATTATTTCAAAAAAACAGGACACTTGAAAGCAGTCATTGGTTTAAGTGGTGGAATTGATTCGGCACTAGTATCATGCTTAGCTGTTGATGCTTTGGGATCAGAAAATGTTCATTTAATATCAATGCCATCAAGATTTTCAAGCGATCATAGTAAAGACGATGCAATTAAATTAGCAAAAAACCTAAATGCAAATTTTGAGATGATTAATATAGATGGTTTATTTCAAAATTATTTAGATACACTGAAAGACACTTTTAAAGGAACATCTCCAAATGTAGCTGAGGAAAATATTCAATCAAGAATAAGAGGAAATATTTTAATGGCTATTTCAAATAAATTTGGCTCTTTAGTTTTGTCAACTGGTAATAAAACCGAGTTAGGATTAGGTTATTGTACACTCTATGGAGATATGAGCGGAGGTTTATCTGCTATTGGAGATTTAAATAAGAAAGAAGTCTATAATCTATCAAAATGGAAAAATAGAAATAATGAAATCATTCCTAAAAACATTATTAATAAAAAGCCATCAGCTGAGCTTGCTCCAAAACAATATGATCCATTTGATTATGATAAAATTAGTCCTGTTGTAGATGATATCATTCTTGGTTCAAACGTTCCTGTAGAAAATATTGATCTTGTTAAAAAAGTCAATATAAATGAACATAAAAGAAGGCAAGCTGCACCTGTTCTTAGAGTTAGTAAAAAGGCTTTTGGTATTGGTAGAAGAATTCCAATTGTGAATCATTTCAATGATTAAAAATCATTCAATAAGAAATTTTTGCATTATTGCTCACATTGATCACGGCAAGTCAACTTTAGCAGATAGACTGCTAGAACACACAGGTACAATTTCGAAAAAGAAAATGCAAAATCAAGTTCTTGATAATATGGAGCTGGAAAGAGAAAGAGGTATCACTATTAAGAGTCATTCAATAAGAATTGATTATAAAGATCATATTCTTAATTTAATTGATACTCCGGGGCATGTTGATTTTACATACGAAGTTTCAAGGACTTTATCTGCAAGTGAAGGTGCATTATTAGTTGTTGATGCTGCTCAAGGTATTGAAGCTCAGACTGTTACAAATTATCTACTGGCAGTTGAAAATGATTTAGAAATCATACCAGTAATAAATAAGGTTGATTTACCCAACGCTGATATTGAGAATGTAACAGCCCAAATCATTGAAATGGTTGGTTGTAATGAGGAAGATATTTTAAAAACAAGCGCCAAAACCGGTGAAGGAATTGAAGAAATAATTGATGTTATTATTGATAAAATTCCGCCTCCTGCCTTACCGAAAAATGATGAATTTAAAGGTTTAATCTTTGATTCAATTTATGATAAATACAGAGGTGTTGTTGCTTATGTTAGGGTTTATGAGGGTTCAATTAAAAAAGGTAGCAGGATTAAGTTTTTTGCCCATGATACCCACTATGATGTAGATGAAGTTGGACATTTTATAATTGATAGAAAAAAATCCGATAGTATTCAGGCAGGTGAGGTTGGCTATATAATCGCAAATATTAGAGATATTGAACATGTTTTAGCAGGTGATACTGTTACTAATTTTAACAAGCCCTGTAAAAATGCACTACCTGGATTTCAAAAAATTAAACCAATGGTTTTTTCAGGTTTATTTCCATCAGATGCAGGAGATTATGATGATTTAAGAACTGCACTTGAAAAACTTAAGCTCAATGACGCTTCTTTATCATTTGAGCCAGAGGTAAGTGATGCATTAGGATTTGGTTATCGATGCGGTTTTTTAGGATTACTTCACATGGAAATTATTCAGGAAAGACTCGAGAGAGAGTTTGATCTTTCAATAGTAACAACAAGTCCAAATGTAAAATATTTAGCCAATCTTAGAGATGGATCAAAAGTTGAAGTTCAAAGACCTGCTTTATTACCTGAACCTAAGTACCTTGAAAGTTTAATGGAGCCAATTGTTACAGCAGAAATATTGACCCCTGTTGACTATATTGGTAACGTTATGAAAATATGTGAAGAAAAACGAGGAAAGTATAAGTCAACATCTTATCTATCCAAAACTAAAGTTCAATTAATTTATGAACTTCCTCTTGGGGAAATTCTATTTGATTTTTATGATAGAATAAAGTCAGGTTCAAAAGGGTATGCTTCTTTTGACTACACATTTAAAGAGTATAGAGAAAGTAAGTTAGATAAGTTAGATATTTTAATAAATAAGGAACCTGTTGATGCTCTTTCAATGATATGTGCAAAAAAAGATTCTTATCATAGAGGGCTTGCATTGTGTCAAAAACTCAAAGAATTAATTCCAAGACACCAAATACAAATTCCCATACAAGCTTCAATAGGTTCAAGAGTTATTGCTCGTACAAATATTGCACCTTTCAGAAAGAATGTAACAGAAAAGTTATATGGAGGTGATGTTACAAGAAAAAATAAGCTTCTTCAAAAGCAAAAAAAGGGAAAAAAGAGAATGAGAATGATTGGAAGAGTGGAGGTTCCTCAAGAAGCACTTTTAGCTGTATTAAAAATTTAAAATGATAAAAGACTATTTCTTACAATCAAAGTCTCCTTATTACAGTTTTTTAATTACTCTTCCTCTTTTTCTAATTTATGAGTTAGGAATTTTTTTCTTTTTTAATTCAGAAATATCTTACGTAAAAAATGGTGCAGATGTTTTGATCGAAAAATTCATATCAGGCATCGGATTGAATGCATATTATGTGTCAACATCTATATTTTTTTTAGTCTTCATTTATATAGCATATAGACAAAGAAGTTCTTATAAGTCATATAAAATTCATGGAAGATATTTTTCATTTATGTTTTTAGAATCAATTCTTTATGCTCTTTTTCTTTTATTTTTAATGAAAAATATTTATTTAATGGAAGGTTTGACGTCAAATATAATTTTTAATTTTATACTTTCAATTGGAGCTGGTATCTATGAGGAATTAATATTTCGAGTTTTAATGATTTTTATTCTCACAAAAGCACTGAGTTTTATATTTAAATTTAGCAAAATAATAGTTTTATCATTATCCGTTATGATAAGTTCTTTCCTATTTTCAGCTTTTCATTTTTTGGGAGTTGAAATATATACATTTGATGCACTTTTGATAAGGAGTTTAGCTGGTATTTATCTATCATTGATATATATTTATAGAGGCTTTGGAATTGTTGCTCTTACNCATGCATTTTATGATTTATTTGTAATTTTTCGATTAACTTAGCGTATGAAAAAAATATTAATTTTTTTTACCTTCATTAGTGGATTAATCTGTCAAACAACGATTGATACTTTATCTGTTACAGTATACCCTGAATTTTCATATCCTGGTGTTGCTATTGAGTATAAGTTTGATAAAAATTCTAATGATAATTTTATTTTTCCTGTACCAACCCAGGTAGATTCTGTATTATATACAGTAACAAGTCAGGATTCAGACTTTGAAGAAATTATTGAAGTAGAAAATAATAGTTTAAAATCTTTAAATCAAAACGGTAATCATACCATTTATCTTTTTTTAGATAAATATATTAAAAATCCTGGACCACGTGACTTTTCATATTTATTTAGTTCAAATCAAGATATAAATACATTGATTCTTGGAGTTCAAATTCCATTTGCATCAGAAGACTTTAATGTAGAGTCATCAAATATAACTTTTGAAAAAGTTAGAGATCAAAATGGTTTAACATTTTTTCAATCAATAAGTAATAATTATCTAAAAAATAAGTCATCAGATATATATCTTAGTTATTACAATCCTCATGGAAATACATCGATTGAATATGCAGCAAATATTAGTACTCAAGATACTGACGTTGAGGTGCCAAAGGTTGCAAGTGATAGGTTTGTTAGATATCCTTTTCTTACATGGGAACCAATGATTATTTTTATACTCTTAACTATATTTATGGTATTATTTTATGAGATAAACCTTAGAAAAAATGATTAAAATATTATTTATATTACTGTTTTTAAGCTTGTATTCTTGTGACTACAAACGTGATGCCATTGGAGGTAATGATGACATTGTTGTGCTTGCAGCAAAAGAGGACAGACAAAGAGTTGAAGAGTTATTATCCATTGTTTTTAATGATACCTTAAAAACTCCATCACCAGAAACATTTTACAATATAAAATTTGCTGAACCTGAAAGTTTTAGTGCATTGAAGACTCAAACTAATCTAGTTATTGCATCAATTGGAGATTATGATTTGAATCCAGGAACAAAACTTGTTAAAGGTTTATTGGGAAATAAAAAATACAACGATACTCTTATTTCAAATCCTGTAGTTTTATCAAAAAATCAATTTGCAAAAAATCAATTATTTATGATTATAAGTGGTAAAGATGCCGAGCAAATTAAACTATATTTTGAAAATAACGGGGAATATATAAAAAAAATGTTCGATGATAATTTTTTTTCAAAACAAGCCCAGTATTTTCTTGAAAATGAAAGACAAGAAGATATTGAGCTAGCACTTGAAAGCGATTATAATTGGACAATGAAAATCCCATGGGGCTGGGAAGTTATCAGAAATGATTCAGAATCCTCATTTTTTTGGATTGGCCAAGAGCTNCCTTTTAGGTGGATATCTGTTCAATGGAGNAATGGTAACTTTTTTTCTTACGAAGATGCTTTAGATTATATTCAAACTTTTCCTCAAGAAAATTTCAAAAATGTTAGATATAATTTAGATTATGTTGATATTGAATTTATTGATTTTGCAGACGATGCTGCATACAGAATTTATGGACTTTGGGAGGCAACTGAAGANGCTAAGGGCGGACCTTTTGAGGGATATTTATTTTATGATTATGATAATGATAGAACATTTTATGTAAGTTTTCAGGTATTTAATCCAGGTGGTAAAAAAGCATTTTANATGAGGCAAATGGAAATGATTGCAAAAACAGTTACAATAAAAAAATGAAAAAACTAATCATACTTCCAACATATAATGAATCAAAAAATATAAAGAAAACTATAGAGTTAATAAATAATCAACAATCAGGTTCAGATATTTTAGTCATTGATGACAATTCNCCAGATGGAACTGCAAGAAAAGTTGAGGATTTAAAACTCAAAAANATTTTTTTGATTGAGAGGGAATCTAAGCAGGGACTGGGNTCAGCTTATGTTAAAGGTTTCAAATGGGCATTAAGTAATAATTATGATAGAATTATTCAAATGGATGCTGATTTATCTCACGATCCTATTGAAATTAATCCTATGTTTNAGCTATTAGATAATAATGATTTAGTTATTGGAAGTAGATATATTGGTGGTTTAAGNGTAATAAACTGGCCAGTTAGCAGATTATATATAAGTTATTTTGCAAATATTTATGCAAGGATTATAACTGGTGTGCCAGTCAAAGATCTTACTGCAGGGTTTAAAGCTTGGAAATCAGATACATTAAATAAAATAAATATTGAAGAATGTTCATCCCAAGGTTATTGTTTTCAAATTGAAACATCATTTAGGGCACATCAAAAATCTTGTAAATTGATTGAGCATCCAATAGTTTTTACTGATAGAACTGTTGGTGAATCAAAAATGAGTAAATTTGTAATGATTGAGGCTATTTTTAAAGTATGGCTACTTGGATTTTGGAGATTATTTAAATTAAAAAGATGATGAAAAAACATTACCTACCATTTGAAAAACCTCTCAAAGATTTAGATATTGAAATTGAAAAAATTATCTCAAGTAATCCAGAATCCGATGATATCAGTTTATTAAATCAAAAGCGAATCGAGATTGAAAAAGAAATTTTTAGAGATTTGTCTCCATGGGAAACAGTTCAGCTAGCAAGACATCCAAATAGACCTTACACGCTAGATTATATAGAAAAATGGTGTGAAAATTTTACAGAACTACACGGTGATAAGGCTTACTCTGATGATAATGCAGTAGTTGCTGGAATAGGGAAAATAGACGGATTAAAACTTGCTATAATAGGACAACAAAAAGGAAGAAATACAAAAGAAAATATTCAAAGAAATTTTGGCATGATGAAGCCTGAGGGCTATAGAAAAGCTCTAAGGGTAATGAAGCTTGCAGAAAAATTTAATTTACCAATCTTAACTCTAATTGACACTCCGGGTGCAGATCCAGGTATTGGTGCAGAAGAGAGAGGTCAAGGTTATGCTATTGCAAACAATTTATTCGAAATGGCATCAATTGAAACACAAATACTTTCAGTGGTGATTGGTGAAGGCGCTAGCGGAGGAGCATTAGGTATTGGCCTTTGTGATAAAATGATTATGCTAGAACATACTTGGTTTTCTGTGATTAGTCCTGAAGGGTGTGCTTCAATACTATGGAAGGACTCTACAAAAGCCCCAGAAGCTGCAGATTCACTAAAATTGACACCAAAAGACCTAATGGAACATAATATTTGCAATAGCATTGTATACGAGCCACCTGGTGGTGCTCATCGGCATTTTGAAGAAACTGCTGAAATACTTAAAAATGCAGTTATTGAAGAAATAAAAAATATGCAAAAAAATATAACTAAAAATTATTTGGATTTAAGAGTAGAAAGATACGATAAGCTTGGAGTCTTTAGGGAAGATTAATAAAAATCGTATCTATAATCTTCGATATCAGATTCTTCTTTAAGCGCTTGGAGCCAATTACTCCACATAGAATTTTGTCTACTTATAATTAGACTTTCCTTAATTGCTTGTTTTTTTTCATCAAAATCAGCCTCATTGACAAGACCAATATTTAAAACTTTAACAAATGCTTCTCCTCGAATTGTTGGAAGTGGACCAAGTAAATCTCCTATGTTAGCATTCTTTAAAGCTCCAACTACGTAGTTACTCTTTCCAATAGATTGAAAGCTACCATTTAGTTTAGATGTAACGCTGTTCACATACTCAAAGTTTTCATTTTGTTCCGCAACATTACTTAAATCAGTATTGCTGTTAATTCCAAGTGATTCGGCTAAAGATTTAATTTGTTCTTTCGTAAGTTCATTTTCGAACTTCAGTGTTAACTCCTCTCTTACATCATCGAGTGATTTAACTGTTTTATCTTTAATTTTATCTAGGTAAAAAACTAAGAAAAAGTTATCATTTTTTACGGGTTCAGAAATTGATCCTACATCACTTCTAAATGCAAAATTCACTGCATTCCTAGCAACTCCGATATCATTAATAAATATTGATTCTTTCTCAACATCATTTGATTCAAAAACTTCCATACCTAAAGAATCTGCATGATTAAAAAATCCATATTCTTCCGCCTCTAAAGCAAAAATACTTGCAGTATCTTTAAGATTATTTTCTGTACCTCTACCTGGTTTTATGGTTAGAAGTATATGGGAAGCATTTACTTGATCATTTCCATCTTCAGTTGTTCTTTTATCTTCAATTTTTATAATATGATATCCAAAATCTGTTAGAACAGGTCCAACAATATCACCTTTATTTGCATCAAAAGAAGCCAAATCAAATTCTGGAACCATTTGGCCTTTGTCAAACCATCCTAAATTTCCACCCTTTAATGAATACGGATTAATACTATTGCTAGGATCTTCGGTATATGTATTTGCTAATTGAGCAAAATCTTCCCCATTATTTATTCTAAACATTAAATCGTCAGCTTCCAGTTTAACTCTTAAAGTATCATTGGCATCAGATAATATTGGCCATTTAACATATTTCATTACTCTCATTTCAGGCATTTCATAATTATCGATATTCTTCTGATACATTTTAGTCAACTCATCATTTGTTGGTCTCTCCGCTAACATATTTTCAATCAAGTTCTTTTCTAAGGATTTTTTGGTTATATGTAGAACCTCAATTTCATAGTCAACAAATCGCTGTTCGTAATTTTTTCTAATATCTTCAGGGCTAATTGAAATACTGTTGGTAATATATTGCTGAAGTTTATAGCTAGGTAAATAAATTTCTTGCATAAATTGTTCTACAGGTCTCCAATCGATTGAGCTAGGATTTAAAACTGCATCTAAATACTTTTCAAAATCAAATCTACCGTCTGTTTGAAAAGCTTCGCTATTTTGCAAGAAGGGTGGCGGATTGTTTTGAAGTTGAAATAGAACTTCACTATCGCCAACTTTAATATTATTATTTTCAATCTGCTCTTGGACAATTAGATCTGCTAATAAACGTTCCCAAACTACTGCTCTTACATATTCTCTTTCTTCATCTGAAATCTCTTTTCCAGATAACGCATCCAATCTATTGATTTCATTAGAAACCATTTGATTAAAATCCTCATATAAAATAGGTTTTCCGTTCAAAGAACCAACTTCATTGCCTTGTCTTTGACCAAAAATATCAGATATACTAGCACCACCAACCAGTCCGCCAATAACCATGCTTGTTACAAAAAGAACAAGGATAGTCCACATGACTACTTGCATTTGACTTCTCATGTTTGTTATAACACCCATAAGTAGCGAATTTATAACAGCGTCATTCTTTAAGCAAAGCTAAAAAAAACACAAACACTCTAAAAATTTTTTTTAAATTGATAATCATTATGGCCAAAAATACATTAAAAAAAATTCAATCTTTTTTAAGCTTAAGAAAACCATCAAATCAAGATGATGAAAAATTTATATCTGGGATAGATTCTCCATATCAAGCTGCAAAATTAAGAAGTGCATCTAAAGATAAAACGGTTGAAAAGTTTCACTCACCAGTAAGTTTTTCATGGAAAGCTTTTTGGAAATCTTTTATTTACGAAAATCTACCTCCGGTTATTTTTTCTCCAATTGCAGCTATTTTTCTGGAAGGGTCACTATCTAGGGCATGGCATGTTTCACAAAATAGACAGCTGCTAGCTATATCAAGAAAGCATCATTCATGGAGCACAATTCGTAACAATTGGCTTATTATATATCCTGCATCATGGATGATGAACATTGGATTATTTTTAGCATTATTTTCTGAAGAAAAATTAATTTTAAATATAGACCCTTTTCATATGATATTGGCATATCTGCTTTTATTTTTTAGAAGATTAATTATCGCAACTAAATATGGATACTTTAGACCAGAAGATTTAGAACGTTTATGTTTACCAGCCCCAGATTGGGATGACAATAAAACCGTTAGAAGATTAATTGCCCAAGGTTGGATGCGTCCATGGGAATTTCCTGGATTAATTGAAGACGAACTCACAATTGCTATGGATGAAAATGATACTTGTTTACAAGGTATTCCATTTGAACCAGATAAAGAAACTAGAGATAAATTAATAAATGAATCCACTAGTGAGTTATTTCCATCTTCAACCAGTTCGACAAAAGAAAATGAATTACCTGCTGGATTTATTTTATATAATATTATTAATTCAGTTTATAGACTACCTGCGCTTAAATACATGCAACATCTAACATATTTGTGCATGCTTTTATTACCAATTGCAGCATTTTTATCGAAATATATTTATGGAATGGCCTTATTTGGATTTACACCACAGGAAAAAATTATTTCAGTAGCAACCTTGCTCGGATTTTTTAATGGCTTTCAACTTTTGATGTTTGGAATGGTATGTGCTGCTGATTATCAAAGAAGGTTTGACACTTCCAAAAAATTAGGAGAATTGGTTTCCTATCCAGGCTTAAAATTATCTTCAATTTTTAAAAGTTTTTATAAAGCAAATAGTAGTGATAAGATTTTTGTAGACTTGCAAAAAAGAGTCAATGTTTTCGCGTGGATGAATATGAGAAATGTTTTAAGATCTTTTGGTGAAACATATTATCTAAGAATCCAAGGATATACATCAATTTTAATTTTTTATTCACTTTTATGTGTTGGGATTTTGAATCTTATAGTTTGGACTGGGATGAAACACCATATATCAACTGTTTACGTCATAGCAACTATAATTGTCGCTGTTTCAGTTATTTGTTTATTTGCAATCTCAAANGCTATTCAACTTCAATCATTAAGTGCAAAACATAGGGACTTCATAAGAAATGAACTATTTATTATTGAAGAAGAAATTTGGGAGTTGAAGTTAGCAGGCAAAGGAGAGGATAGAATTACAGATCTTTCAAGTGCAAGAGCATTGCTTCAGCAAGTCGATGAGTCTATTAACTACAAAGAGCTTATATATAAACCAACAACAATTTTTGGTTATGCTGCTAATAATGGAGTTATGGGCTCTGTATTAGGTTTAGTTTTAACAGGAGTATTGTTTGCTATTCAAGGATTTGTTTCTGTTGGAATTGCATACAACTCAATGGGTTGGTTTATTCCTTAATAATTGAAATTATTAGATAATTAACCTCAAAAGTCTATATATTTTAAGAATTATGAAAAAAACGTTACTAATTGTATCTATAATTTTTAATTCAGTTATCGCTCAAGAAGAAATATCTCTAGAGAATATTTTTGATGGAACTTTTTCAACTGAAGGTATTGGAAGATATGAATGGAAAAATAATTCAGATTCATATTTTTTTTCAAAATCTTCTGAAAAAAGTTTAGATTTTTTTGAACTTGAAGTTTCCAAAAATGATACAACCAAATCTTTTTCAATTTCGAAAGATTTAATCGATAATTTTTCATACTCATTCAGTCCAAATCAAGATATGCTCCTCCTGAAAAAAAATCATAAACAGTTATGGAGACATTCTTCATATGGTACATACTATGTTTATAACATTAATCAAATGTCATTAAAGCCAATATCATCTCAGCCAGATAGTTTAAGAAATGTTAAATTTTCTCCTGATTCAAAAAAAATAGCATATGTAAGGAATGATAATAATTTGTATATGTATGAAATATCCGAAGAAAAAGAAACACAACTTACTTTTGATGGTAGTGATACTATCCTTAATGGCCATTTTGGTTGGGTTTATGAGGAAGAATTTGGAACATATGATTCATACAAATGGAGTCCTAATAGTCAATTCATTGCTTTTATAAGAGAAGATCAAGAGTTAGTAAGAGAATATGCACTTGTTGATTATGAAGAACAATATCCAGTTGTAAAATATATAAGATATCCTAAGGCTGGTGAAGATAATCCTACCGTTTCAATTATAATTTTAGATTTATTAAATGAGGAATACAGAACGGTAAATCTTCCAGATACCTCATACTACATTCCTGATATTGTATGGCAAGTTAATTCATCCAACTTATTTTTTGCTACTTTGAATAGAAAACAAAATGATTGGAATCTATATAAGTATGACTTTGATTTAAATAATGGTACTCTGATTTTAAACGATAAGAATGATACCTGGATTGATCGCGATCCAATCACAATTCCTGGTAGTATTGGTTCCTATTCAGCTAAAGGTGGATTTAGTATTGCTATTATGGAAGATGGTGAAATTATTTGGCTATCAGAGAGGGATGGATATCGACATATTTATCGTAATAGACCTGATGGAAAATTTTTTAATCAAATAACTAGAGGAGATTGGGAAGTAAATACTAT
>JGI24820J26691_1000001_pt1 | contig 58964 bp, 61 predicted proteins | sample METZYME_5_50m_FD_26691 | JGI IMG/M metagenome (IMG submission 26691) | reverse complement strand
AGACTTTAAATTCGCTATTGTTTCTGATCAAATTTTAAATCAGGAAAAACTAATTTCTGGCTCTGAAATTCTGCAAAATTTAAANATAAAATTTATTAACCTTTCTGAATACTCNTATAGCAATGATTTTCTGAGTGAATTAATAGAAGTAGGCAGCATTATAGTCAGACCTGACAAAAAAATATTCGGTGTTTCAACTTCAGATTTATCGATTGATAAGCTTCTTGAAGATTTAGCAAATCAATTATCATAATGAGGCTTTTTTTTATAAAAATTTCAATATTTTACTTGCTTGATTAGTGTTTTTAAGAGAACCTATACTCCTATTTTTCTAATTGGAGGTATTTAAGTGAGAAATTTAAAAATTATATTAGCATTTCTTATTTCTTTTTCTTTTTCATCTGTAGCTATAGCAGGTGACTGGTCAAAGATAAGAATTGGTACTGAGGGAGCTTATGAGCCGTGGAACTTTACTGACGCATCAGGAAATTTAGTTGGTGCAGAATTGGACTTGGCTCGCGATTTATGTGACCGAATGAATGCTGAATGTACTTTTGTACAACAAGATTGGGATGGAATTATTCCAGCGCTTGTAAATGGCAAATACGACGTGATTATGGCTGGAATGTCAGTGACTGATGAAAGAAAAAAAACAATTAGTTTTTCGAAAGCATACATGACTGAGCCAGCGAGATTCTTTACGTTGAACAATTCGCCTTTAAGTACTTTTTCATCAGCTAAGAATTTAAACCTGGATGATGATGGAAGTGCAACTTCTGGAACAATCAGCGCATTAAATAATGCAATGAAAGGAATGAATGTTGGCGTAACTGTTGCCACTATTCATGAAGATTTTGCAAATAAGTATTTAGACTCAAATGTTAAAGTTTATCCTACACAAGATGAGATGAATCTTGACCTAGCTGCAGGAAGAATCGATGCCATGTTGTGTGATGTAGGTACTGCTGAGGCATTTATGGAAACATCAGGTGGTTCTAACGTTGTAACTTTTGGACCGAACGTTTTTGGTGGTCTATTAGGAGAAGGAGTTGGAGCTGGAATTAGACAAGGTGATGCAGATCTAAAAGCAATGTTTGATAAAGCAATTGCTGATGCAGCTGCAGATGGAACTATTTCAAAAATTTCTATGCAGTGGTTTGGTAAAGACCTTGCTCCATAATAATTTTTGTTAAACTAATAAAAAAACGGCCTGCCCTCAAAGCGGCCGTTTTTTTTATGCATAAGCTATGACTGAATTATTTTCATTAGGCTCAGAAGGATGGGGCGATGAAATGCTTAGGGGAGCATTGATGACAGTTTTAGTCAGTGCCTCTTCCTTGTTACTGGGCATAGTAATAGGTATAATCTTTGCAGCGTGTAAGCTTTCAAACATATTTTTACTTAAATTAATTGCTAACATTTACACAACAATAATAAGAGGAATTCCAGAACTCCTAGTTATCTACCTTCTCTTTTTTGGGGGTAGTGGTGCAGTAATGTATGTTGCTAAAATTTTTGGTTATTACGGATATATTGAGCTGAATGCTTTTACAATAGGAACGATTGCAGTTGGCGCTATCTCTGGTGCTTATTCAACAGAAGTAATTAGAGGTGCAGTTAATGCTGTTCCTAAAGGACAGTTTGAAGCTGGAAAAACTTTAGGTTTAAAACCGTACCCCCTCAACATGATGGTAATTTTTCCTCAGGTCGCAAGAATTGCTCTTCCAGGCATAGGTAATGTTTGGCAAATTACACTCAAAGATACGGCGCTAATAAGTGTGACTGGTCTGGTTGAGATCATGAGGCAGTCTAGAATAGCAGCTGGTTCTACTCATGAACCGTTCATTTTTTACACTGCAGCAATAATTCTTTATCTATTAATAACAAGACTTTCAAATATATTTTTTGACAAAGCGGAGAAAAAATATTCACAAGGCTTTGTCACAAGGAGTGCATCGTGAGATTTGAATTGATGTATGAGTCTTTTTTTAAAATTATTCAAGGGATACCACTTACACTGCAAGTAGTAATAATCGCAACAATACTTGGCTTTATTCTCGCAATTTTAGTGGCATTAATGAGAATATCAGGTAGAGGTATTTTATCTATACCTGCATATTATTTTGTATATCTGATAAGGGGTACGCCATTATTGCTTCAATTATATTTTGTGTATTATGGTTTAGGTCAGTTTTCATTCATAAGAGAGAGCTTTTTGTGGCCAATCCTGAGAGAGCCATATTGGTGCGGAATAATTACACTTACTATTAGTACCGGAGCTTATTCTTCTGAAATTATAAGAGGAGGCATAATGTCGGTATCAAAAGGCTATCTTGAAGCCTCTAATGCACTTGGTATGAGTAAGTTTATGACTTTTATGAAGGTAACTCTTCCCATCACTTTCCGACAGGCTCTGCCAGCGTACGGAAATGAATTAATACTTATGGTCAAGGCAAGTTCTTTGATATCTATAATTACCTTAATGGAAATTACTGGTATCGCGAGAACAATAATATCTAAAACTTATGCACCCGTAGAGATTTTTCTTGTAGCAGGATCAATATATTTATTTATAAATTTTTTAATAGTTATGAGCGTTAACTTTGCTGAAAACAGATTGGGCGTTAAGAATATTTAATTAATTTTTTTTTGAAATTAAACTCACTGGTATTACTAATGTCATAGAGCTTGCGAGTCTTCTTACTTTTTTTATAGTTCAATTTTCTGTACATTTCATGAGCTTCCTTAAATCTCGTATCTGTCCACAAGGATATATATTTAAAATTTTTTTTTGCCGCTATACTTTCTACCTTTAAAATTAATTTTTTAGCAAGTCCCTTATTTCTATATTTCTTATCAATATATAGTTTATGAATTTCAATATATTTTTGACTTAACGGTAAGTACCCCATACAACCTATAACTTTATTATTCGTTTCATATACCCAAAATTTACCATTCTTTTCTTTAAAATAGCTAAAGACAGTCATGAGTTCAGGGGAGTCATTTTTGACATCCAGATAACAGTTAGGATAATCAAGGTAGCATTTTTTGATAAGTGAAATTATCTGAGATGCATCTTTATTTCTTGCTAGTCTAAGTTTCATAATATTTAATTATAGTCTAAATGAATTATTTTTATAATAAAACGATATGGATAACTGGAGCCTCTTCAGGCATTGGGGAGGCATTGGCAATAGAATTATCAAAGTTAGACGCAAATCTTATTCTCACAGCTAGGAGAAAAGAAGAGCTCGAAAGAGTAAAGAAAGCTTGCGGCAACAAGAATGTTGCAATTTTTCCGTGTGATCTTGAGCAAATTAATGAAATTGATGATTTATCGCGTAAAGTTCAATCAGAATTCCCTGAAATTGATATTTTGATCAACAATGCAGGCGTGTCTGCATGGTCATCTGTCGTTGAAACAGACTATGATGTTTATGAGAGAGTAATGAAGCTTAATTATCTATCAATTGTAAAGTTAACTAAATCTATACTNCCTAACATGATTAAGAGAAAATCAGGCCAAATTGTTACTAACACAAGTCTTTTAGGTATCCTTGCCATTAAAAATCGTTCTGTATATGCCGCCTCTAAACATGCAATGCATGGCTTCATGAACGTGCTTAGAGCTGAAATGTATGAGCACAATATAAAGGTAAATACTGTTGCTCCAGGACTAGTTGATACAGAAGTTGGTATTAAAGCACTTACAGAAAATGGTCTTCCATACGGCAAAAATGACCGGGGGCACGCAACAAAGGGAATGAGTGCCAAAGATGCTGCAAATATGATCATTCAAGCGATGAAAAAAAATAGAAGAGAGGAATATATTATTCCTCAATTTAGTATTTCAAAAATAGCTATNTATTTGAATCGTTTCTTACCTGGGATAGCCTCAATTTGGTCTCGCAATTACAACGAGGTTGAGGATAATTAAATATTTCTATTTTTTAAGATCATCCAAAAGAAATTTGACACTATCGATGCCCCAAAACATCTCATCATCAAGATAGTATGTAGGTACCCCAAATGCCCCTTTACTTATTGCAAATTCAGTATTTTCTCTGAGTTTATTTTTAATTTCATCGCTTGAAATCTCTTCAGCAAACTGATTTGGATCAATACCTGATTTCTCAGCGATATTAGTTAAAATCTCTTGATCATTTAGGTTCATCGCTTTTACCCAAATTGCCTCAAACATAACCTGCATATACTTTTCTAAGATATTTTCTCTTTGAGCCAATACAGCACCTCTCATATGAGGAACTGTTAAAATTGGAAAATAAGGATTCATTTTAAATGGAATATCTAATTTTTTTGACCACCTATTAATGTCTTTAAACATATACTCACCTTTTTTTTGAACTGTAGCTGGAGGTTGATTTCCTGTTGCTTTAAAAATACCACCCAATAAAACGGGCATTATGGTAACCTCACCACCTGCCTCTCTTATAGAATTTAGGTTATTGTAGGCAAGATAAGAGTACGGACTTCCAAAATCAAAACAAAAAGTTACATTTTTAGTCATAGATAATGCTATAAATATATACATTAAATGAAATTAGTAAAATGAAGATTGCTGTAATTACAGGTGAAGAGTCAGGTGATAAATTGGCAGCCTCGATATTGAGAAAATTAAAAAATTCTACAGATAACTCGATTGATTTATACGGCATAGGTGGAAAAGCACTAGATGAAATTGGAATCCAAAAATTTCATGATATTTCAGAAATTAATGTGATGGGAATTTTTGAAGTTTTGCCAAAGATTTTACAAATATCGAAAATAATAAACAATACAGTTGAAAAGATTATAGATTTAAAACCTGATTTAATTTTTAGTGTGGATAGCCCTGATTTTACTCTCAGAATTTGCAAGAAGATTAAGAATATCAATAAAGAATTGAAAATTATTCATATGGTTGCTCCAAGCGTTTGGGCTTGGAGAGCTGGAAGAATAAAGGTCGTTAGAGATTCTGTTGATCATTTGCTTACTATTCTACCTTTTGAAAAAGAGATTTTTGATAAGGAGAATATAAAGACAACGTATGTTGGCCACCCAATAACAGAAATTGAAACAACCGAATATACAAATTCAGACAACGAGATATCAAACCTTAACAATGATAAGGAAACCTTCCTTATTTTGCCAGGTAGCCGTAAAAGTGAAGTCACTAAACTTTTGCCAATATATTTAAAGGCAGTGAAGAAATTAAATTTGAATAAAAACTACAAATTAGTTTTACCTACAACAAACAATATGAAAAATATCATAATTGATAAATTAAGAGATTTTCCAAATATTGAAATCGAAGTAATCAGTTCAAATAAAGATAAGTATGCAGCATTTTTAAGAGCTAACATTGCCATTGTAACCTCTGGTACTGCTGCTCTAGAATTATCTTATTTTAATGTTGCTTATATTACTTCCTATAAATTTAATCCTTTAACTTATTTTATTCTTCAATTCTTAATAAAATCAAAAGTAGGCAATTTAATAAATATCATTAATCAGAAAAAAATTATTCCAGAACTTTTACAATCGGATTGTAATCCTGAAAAGTTATCAGAATTTATAGAAAAGTATTTATTTGATTTAGATGAGCGAAATAAAATTTTAGAATTTTCAAATATTGCAATTAATAAGCTAAAATCTGATAAATCTCCAACTTCTATTGCATCTAATCAAATTAAAGCGGTATTAAGTGGATAAGAATAAAAATTACACCGAAATTGAAGGTAAAGCGCTTTGGTATTTGCAAAGATACGCCTCAAGTTCAAATAATTTAAGACAATATTTAAGAAGAAAAACAAAAGATACACATCTTAACTATGGCTCACATGAAATCATTGAAAAAATTATTAGATCGTTTGAGACTCAAAATATTTTAAATGATAAAATATTTTCGGAGAGCAAAATTAGATCTTATTTAAATAAAGGCTGGGCATTTAAAAAGATTAATAACAAGCTTCTTGAATTAGGTATTTCAAAAGATGTAGCTTCAGAATGCATAAGTGAATTTGCAAATTCTAATGATGATATAGAATTAATTTCTGCAATAAAGTTAGCAAAAAAAAGATCAATAGGACCATTTCGTAAATCTGAACTTAATGATAAGTTGAAAATGAAGGAATATGGTATTCTTTCACGAGCTGGATTTTCATATTCACTTTGTAAAAAAGTTCTGAATGAATTAAATTTAGAGGAAATAGACTTAATAAATAATGAAGGATAAAGTTGTTATAATTACTGGTGCAGCAAGAGGCTTGGGTCAAAAGTATGCAATAGAGTTTGCAAAAATTGGTGCCAAAATAGTCTTTGCGGATATTAATTCATGCTCAGATACTGAAAATAAAATTAAAGAGCTTACTGATAATTTTTTAAATTTATCTTTAGATGTAACAAACTATGAAAGTTGTAAATCACTAGTAAGTTCTGCGAAGGAAAAATTTGGTAGAGTCGATGTTTTAGTAAACAATGCAGCCCTTTATGGAGCTCTTAAAAGTAGTCGGTTTGAGGATATTGATGAAAATCAGTGGGACAGAGCAATGAATGTTAATGTAAAGGGAATGTGGAATTGCTGTCGTGCTGTAGCTCCAATTATGCGAGAGCAAAAAAGTGGATCGATAATAAATATCGCTTCTCTTGCCGCTCTCTATGGTATGCCATACGCAGCAGATTATGCTACTTCAAAAGCCGCAGTTTTGGGACTTACTAAGGTGATTGCAAGGGAGCTGGGCAAGGATAGCATAAGAGTGAATGCTGTTGCTCCATCCATGGTAAGGACAGACTCAGCTGAGGAATTCTTAGGCGAAAAGGCCGAGAGAGGGTTTGAAGTTATTTCAAAAGGACAAATACTACAAAAGACATTAGAGGTTGATGATATTTATGGAACTGTTCTGTACCTAGCTGGGGATCAAAGCAAGTTTGTTACTGGCCAGACAATTATGGTTGACGGTGGTAGTGTCCTTCTTTAATTACGATGGCAAAAAAAACATTAAAACAAAATCCTGTTGCAAAAGAATTAAGAACACCAAAATTTAGATCAAAAGTTCTAATAAATAAAAAAGTTAAGCTACAGAAAAAAAGGGAAAAAATTAAAATATGATAAGTGTTAGCGAAGCAGTAGATAAGAGGAAATCAATTCGCTCATTTATAGATAAACCTATTAGTAATGAACAGTTAAAACTATTATTAGAAAAAGCGTCACGTGCTCCCTCTGGAGGTAACTTGCAACCTTGGAAAATATTTGTGATAAATGGCGAAACGATGACAAGTTTTTTGAATTTTCAAAAGTCATGGAAAGAAGATGAGTCACCAGAATATCCTATTTATCCATCAAAACTAAAAGACCCCTATCGTAGTTCAAGGTTTGAAGTAGGTGAGCAATTATATAGTTCAGTTAATATCAGCAGAGAAGATAAAATTGGTCGTATGTCACAAATGATGAAAAATTTTGAATTTTTTAACGCACCAGCAGCAATCTTTTGTTTTGTTGATAGACAAATGAATCTTCCTCAATGGTCAGATCTTGGCATGTACCTTCAAACTTTCATGCTTCTTGCTCAAGAAGAGGGCATTGATACTTGCGGTCAAGAGTCTTGGTCTCTTAGAAATAAGATGGTTTCTTCATTTTGTGAAGCGGATGACGATTTAATGTTATTTACTGGTGTTGCAATTGGGTATCGAGACGATAACGCTCCAATAAATCAATATAAAACAAGCAGAAGACCTTTTGAAGATTGGGCTAAATTTGTTGATAGCAAGTAAAACTATTGATCTGATGAACTTTCTTCTGCATCTGGATAAAGCTCCATTGAGACAATTGCCGACCTACTATTAAGCAATACNGTGCTGCCCTGATCTTCAAGCGGAACAGCATCTCTTATGGACATTCTATACAGACCAAAAATTCCAAGTGAACCATGGATTACAAACAAATAAATCCAAAAACCTGCTGCACCAATCAGGTCTATAGCTAGTCCTCCAAGTAAAGGACCCACAGTTAATCCAGCACCAGTAGCCAATTGAAGTCCTGCACTTGCAGCGACCATTTCTTTTTTACTAAGAAAATCATTAGTGTGTGCTATTGCTAAAGCATACAAAGGAACTGTTAGGCCTCCAAAAATAAAAGTAATAATAAGCAAACTTGTAAAACTAGTCCCAAAAACTACTGCTAAAACAGAGAAGAATGATGCTAAAAAAGCCACAGCAACCAAAACACTTCTTCGATCGTATCGATCAGACAAATAGCCTATTAAGTACTGATTGACCGCTCCACCAATAATAAAAGTAAACATAAAGATAGAAACTTGTTCGATAGTTAGACCATTTTTTAGAGCATAAATAGATCCTATGCCCCAAAGAGTACCATGCGCTAGACCCGTAAGAACTGCAGCTGTCACTCCAAGAGGAGAAGTATTATACAGTTCTTTGATTGTAAGAAATTCTGAAATTGAAAAATCTGGCTGTTTACTTACTACTACTAAAATAGGAACTAAAGAAACAGATATCAAAATTGATACTAACATAAATAGAGTTGCTGTTTCTGGACTAGCTATATTAAGAAATAATTGCCCAAACGCGCTACCTGCCATACTAACCATCATATATACGGAAAGTGCTTGTCCTCGATTATTATTTTCTGACAAATCATTTATCCAACTTTCGGCTACTGTGTACATTCCCACAAAGCACATTCCAGTAATAAATCTCATAAGAAACCAACCAAAAAAACTAACATGCAAAGAATGCAATAGTATTGAAATAGAAGCGATTGAAGCAAGAGCTGCAAAAGTTCTAACGTGACCAACATTTTTAATTCTCTGAGGTATAATTAATGCACCTGACAGAAATCCAGCATAATAGCCAGTCATTATAAATCCTGCAGCAAAAGCTGTATAACCTTCTAAGGATGCTCTTACACCTATCAAACTTCCTTGCAAGCCGTTGGCGAGCATAATCATCCCAACACCAAAGAACAAAGCCCATGTGCCTCTGAGTAAATTTAACATATTTATTTATGAGTTAATTCTTTAAAGCCAGCGTCTCACTGTACTTTTATATTCTAAGTAGACCTTTCCAAATTCTTTTTCAAGATATTTTTCTTCTGGAATGATAACTCCGTAAGTTAATAATGGGACTGAAATAATTGCAGCTATTATGTACCACCATGAATTAAAGGCTAACCCGCAACTAAGCAAGATGGTAACCATTGCTAGGTAAATAGGATTTCTTGAATACTTAAATGTACCTCCTAAAAATAGTTGGTTTTGTAATGATTTAGGGTGAGGGCTCTCTTCATTGTCCGAAAATATTTTAAGTGTGTAGATAGCTGTTAGAAAAGAAGTAACAGCTATAGTCAAACCAAGGATGAGAAATATTAGGTTGCCCTTAAAAATAGGCAGATGGACTAGGAAGCTATCTAGCAAGCTTGACCCTAACAAGCCAATCATAAGAGCATAAGGAGGAAAAAACTTAGTTCTCGCGCCTTGTTTTTTTGCTGGTTTTATAGGGTCATTCATATTATCAATTTGCGTAATTTTTGTATATATCGTTGAATATTTTAATTTTTTGAGTTAAACCCACCAATAATTATTTTACAAGTATAAATTATGTTCAAAAAAAGAACGTCAATTGAGCAAGTTGAAGAAAGTCTAGAACTAGCTCCTAAATTCAACAGTGAGGGTCTTATAGTAGTTACTACTATTGAGAACGGTACCAATGAAGTATTAATGACTGGATACATGAATAGGGAAGCACTTGAAAAAACCATTCTGTCAAGAGAGGCTCACTATTTCAGTAGAAGCAGGAATGAAATATGGCACAAAGGAGCTAAAAGTGGCTACGTTCAAAAAATAAGTCAAATTTTTATTGATGATGATCAAGATGCTATAATTCTGTATGTAGATATCGGCGAAAAAGGTGCCAGTTGCCATGTTGGTTATAAATCTTGTTTTTATCGAGAAATTGACTTAGAAGATACAGCAAATAAATCAGGATTGATTTTAAAAACAAAGGAAAAAGTGTTTGATCCAAATGAAGTTTATGGTGATTCACCAAATCCTACAAAACTATAGGAGTTAATTGTGGCAGTTCCAAAAAGTAAGATATCTAACTCAAGAAGAGGCATGAGACGGTCTCATTTAAAGTTAAAGAGTAAGAACTTTATTGAGGACAAAGAGTCAGGTGAAATGAGACTTCCACATCATGTTGATTTATCAACTGGTGTTTACAACGGTAAAAAAATTTTTTCACCAAAAGCTGAAAAGTAATTAACCCCAACACATTTCATTTTTGAAAATCATTTTTCCTCGTTCATAAGATATGCCATTTTCTTGGTCTTTTATAAGAAAGCATGGTCCATCTAAATCTAGAAAATCTACCTTACTGTAAAGAATAGCCGCTGGCAGCATAGACAGTGAAGTTGAAACCATACAGCCAACCATACATTTTAATTTATTTCTTTCTGCTTCTTGCNCAATCTTTAGTGCCTCTGTTAAGCCACCTGTTTTGTCCAACTTTATATTGACTGAGTCATATTTCCCTTTGATATTGCTAAAGTCATCNGTTGTATGAAATGACTCATCCGCACAGATTGGTATTGTTGAATTCAAATCTAAGAGCGGTTGATCATTANTGTGAGGCAGAGGTTGTTCTATTAAATCGACACTAATTTTATTGAATAATTCTAAATTATTCCTGAGCACTTCAATATCAAATGCTTCGTTNGCGTCAATAATCAGAGTTGCATTAGGAACTTGTTCCCTTATTTTAGTTAGAATAAATTCTAAGTTATTACAGTCTACTTTTACTTTAATAGTTGGATAAAAATTATTCTTCAGAGCATCTTCAATCATTATATCTGGTTTATCCAGTACAATAGTGTAGCTACTAGGAAGTGTTTGCGGCACTTTAATGTTTAGTAAGGACCAAATAGAAGTTTTTTTAATCTTGCATTCAAGATCCCACAATGCGCAATCAATAGCATTACGTGCAGCACCAGGAGGAAGAAAATTATGAATATTTTCAGTTGATAACTCATTAATATTTTGAAAATCAATCAAGTCCTCTAACTGCTTACTAACTGTATCAGTAGACTCATTATAATGTCCGTAAGGTACACATTCACCACGTCCTACAAAATTTCTATCAGATATTTTAACCTCAACGGTTTCAGCAGATAATTTTGAGCTACGAGAAATATTGAAAGATTTATTTAGCTTCCAAGACTTTTTAAATATTTCAATTTTTTTGTTACTAACCATTAATACTTACTTAATTTGATTTACAAAAGGAGTAAGATCATCAATTAAAGGATCTAAACAAGGAAGTTCAAATTCATTTTCAATTTCTTGTTTTAATGAACTAATTCCTTCTGTCATTGCAGATGTGTTTAGAGATATTCCAATGCATTTAATATTTTTGTTAGTGAGAGATCCTAATTTAATGGTTTCGTCAATGACATCATTAATTGTTGGTAATGGAGTCTTGACACCTCGCATATTCTGCCTTGTGGGTTCATGACAAACAACAAATGCATCAGGCTGGCTCCCATGTAAAAGGCCCAATGAAACACCGGCAAATGAAGGATGAAAAATTGAACCCTGTCCTTCAATGATATCCCAATGATCTTCATCATTATCTGGTGAGAGCCACTCAACAGCCCCTGAAATAAAATCAGACACAATTGCGTCGATGGCGATACCATCTTCTGCAATCAGAACTCCTGTTTGACCGGTAGCTTTAAAGCTTGCTTTAATATTATTTTTGACAAAAGCTTTCTCTATTGCAAGAGCAGTATACTTTTTACCTACTGAACAATCGGTACCAACTGTAAGCAACCTTTTTCCACTTCTTTTTTCTCCCTTTCCAGTTGAAAAAGTTTGATCATTAAATCTTAAATCAAATAATTCTACATTGTTTTCTTCCGCTGAGGATTTAATTTCTGAGATAGACGATAGTCTAGTATGCATTCCGCTAGCAATATTTAAACCTGATTGAGTAGCTTCTATTAGAGTTTGCTTCCAGTTTTCTGGCATCACACCTCCAGCATTAACAACTCCAATTACAAGCGTTTTAGCGCCAGATTTAACTGCTTTCTCAATTGATAATTCAGGTAAATTTAGTGTAGCTTTTGCATTTGAAAAACTGAGTTGTCCAATACACCATTCTGGCTTCCAGTAGCTTATTCCAGCAGCTGTTTTTATTGCCAAATCGTCCTTCGCATCTCCTAAAAAAAGTAAGTATGGTTTTGGTATCATGTGATTAAATTGTTCATATTATGTGGATATATTGTTAATAACACTGTTGATAATTTTTTTCTAACTTATTGTACTTGTTATATAATCTGTAGTTTCATAATATTTAGGTTCGCAATGAGACGTTCATGCGTTTCGGGGTTCGACCGGCCCCAGAAAAAGCGCCAAAGTAGGAAAATTCTTGCTTTGGCGCTTTTTTGATGTATCTGATCCCAAATAGATGGTTATTTTGAATTATTCTACAGGGAATCTCAATGGCTAAAATTAAATACATTGAATTTGGAGGAACAGAACATGAAGTGGATGTTCCAACGGGTCTCACCATAATGGAGGGTGCTGTTAAAAATAAGATACCCGGAATCGACGGTGACTGTGGAGGTGCCTGTGCCTGTGCAACTTGTCATGTATATGTTGGAGAAGAGTGGACAACAAAACTTCCTGAAAAAGAAGGCGCTGAAGAAGATATGCTAGATTTTGCGTTTGAAGTAAAAGAAAATAGTCGATTGAGCTGTCAAATAACCGTATCTGATGAATTAGAGGGCTTGGTTATTCAAATGCCTGAAAAACAATTTTAGTTTTCAATCAAACTACATTCAAGTGCTTCTTGATTTCTATAAAGATCATCTAGATTACTACTATTACCTATGAATTGTCTAAATAGCATCAAACCTTTATTTGACGGTGACACAACAATAATTCCATCTTCAACCATTGCAGGCTCTGACTCGGGTCCAAAGAGATAAATTTTTATTTCAGAATTTTTTTGCATATTCTCATTTATGGTTGAAAAGTTGTCAGTATTAGATGAGAAAAATGACATAGACCAGTAACTTTCAGGTAATGAGGAAGTGATTATTAATGGTTTGTATGTTACGTCAAAGCCACATCCACTATAAAGTAGATCTGCACTAGGTCTGATTACCTCCCTAGAATTTGAATTTGGAATATCTCTTGAGAAAGCACTGTTTATCATATTTTGTGACTCCCAGTTTTTACTTATGTACCATAACTTTGCGTAAGGAAAAGAGATGATAAATACGATATGCAATACAAATGCAGTGATCAACACAATCAAGCCTTTTTTAAGATATCTATTCATTCGAAACACTCAATTTTTTCAATAATAGGTAAATTAACTCTCCTCAAATTCGAGAAAAATTCTTCTCCTGGCAAATAAATTCTTAGGCTTACTGAAAAATTCCCACTTTGGGGAGATCTTAACCAATTACTGCTTGCTACTTCTTGAACAGCTTGGTTGTTATTTGTTAGATAAATTTCAAAGCCACCATCTAAATTGAAATTTACATTTTCACTATTAAATGAATAATTTTTTTCAGTATTTTCAATTAAAAATCCATCATTGTCGTAAACTGTTAATGCCCACCACCTTGCATCGATGTCCTCTCCAGCAACTTTATACATGCACTTCGCGTTTAATTCCTCATCGGAGATATCAGTAAATGCATGAAAATAGGCAGCTTCAGGCTTTGCAAGTGCAAACGTCCCAAACTGTGAAACAGCAAGTCGGGTATACATGTTCCGGTCTTTATCGCCAGGAGATGATAATGTACGCCATATATCATTTTTTACGTAAGCAACCTCTTCAAATATCAAGAATGAAGCATAAGTAAGGCCTGTAGCGACTAAAATAGTGATGAAAAAGTATATAAAAAACTTACGAAGCAAAATCATTGTATATTTAGATAATAAGATTATTTAATATTATATATTAGTTACAAATAAATGACAGATCCCATAAAAACAGATTGTTTAATAATAGGCGCTGGACCAGTTGGTCTATTTGCTGTTTTTGAGCTTGGAATTTTGGGTCTCTCAGCTCATATTGTAGATAATTTAGATAAAATTGGCGGACAATGTTCCGAACTTTATCCAGATAAGCCAATATACGATATTCCTGCGTTACCAGAGTGTACTGGACTATCTCTCATTGAAAATTTACAAAAACAAATAGAACCTTTTAATACACCTATTGATTTAAACGATAGAATAGATGAAATAAGACAAGAACAAAATTCATGGTTTGTAAAAACAACTCAAGGAAAAGAGTTCATTACGCCTAATATATTTATTGCAGGTGGAGTTGGCTCATTTGAACCAAGAAAACCACCAATTGAAAGTGTGACAAAATATGAAGGTATAGGAATAAGATATTCAGTTCCTGACAAAAATTATTATTTGAATAAAAATGTAGTTATTTTTGGTGGTGGAGACAGTGCGCTGGATTGGACTGTTGAACTATCAAAGATAGCAAAACATGTAACACTTATACACAGAAGAGACGAGTTTAAAGCTGTTAACCATACAGTTGAGCAAATGAAACAGCTTGTTAGTGAAGGAAAAGTTACTTTGTATACTAAGAACCAGATTGCAGATGCAAATGGTAATGATGATCATTTATCATCAGTATCCATCAAGAGTACAGACGGTGAAATAAAATCGATTGATTGTGATGAAGTACTTATTTTTTATGGCTTAAAAATGGAACTTGGACCGATAAACGATTGGGGGCTTAACCTGCATGAAAAACAAATTCAAGTTAATACTGAGGATTTCCAGACAAATTTACCTGGTGTTTTTGCTATGGGAGATATTTCATATTATCCAGGCAAGTTAAAACTAATTTTATCTGGTTTTCATGAAGCGGCGTTAGCAGCTCAGGAGGCATTTAGGAGAGCAAGGCCGGATGAAGTTTTAACATTTAGATATACAACATCCTCGACAGATATTCAAAAAAAGTTAGGCGTCAAATAATGCTGCAGCGATTGTACGATCGTTACATATGTCCCCATCTTTTAAATTTCATTATGGCTAGAAAACCCTTTCCAAGACAAAGGGCAAATGTCGTTCCATTTGCTACAGGTCGAGTACTAGAAATTGGAATTGGTTCAGGTCTCAACTTTGAATACTATGACAAAAGAAATGTCACTGAAATATTTTCTATTGATCCAGATAACATTCTATTGAATAAAGCAAAAAAAAGATCGAAAGATTTTGACTTAAAAGTAAATTTTGAAAATATGAAAGCAGAGATACTCCCTTTCGAAAATGATACTTTTGACACTGTTTTAAGTACTTATACCTTGTGTTCAATTAAAGATGCCAACAAAGCATTAAAAGAAGTAAGTCGTGTTTTAAAAAAAGATGGAAAGTTTATTTTCTCTGAGCATGGCAAATCACCAAATCAAAAAACTCATAATTTACAAATAAAATTAAACCCTTATTGGTCTCGCATTGCTGGGGGTTGTCATTTAGATGTAGACATTCCAAATCTGATTCAATCAAATAATTTCAATATACCTGAACTCAATCAAAATTATGTACCTGGACCAAAATTTGCCTCTTATCATTATTGGGGAATTGCAAAACATATTTAATCTGACTTAATTCATGCAAGAGACACTTGACTATGTTTTGAAGAATACATTCTCTGGCAATCCTGAGTCTGTAACCCAATGCATTGATGATTATGTAAAACAGTCGGGTAAGTTTTTAATGAATGTAGGGCCCGAAAAAGGCAATATCTTAAAAAAAGAAATCTTACGGTCTAAACCAGCAAGAGTATTAGAGCTCGGATCTTTCATTGGTTATTCAGCTATCCTAATAGCTTCAAATATTGCTAATGGATCAAAATTGATTTCAGTTGATATTGACTCTAAATCAATTGAGATATCAAAAAAGATGGTTACCTTTGCAGGATTAGATCATAAAATACAATTTATCGAAGGTTCAGCCACAGAAGTAATACCATCCTTAAAAGATAGCTTCGACTTTGTATTTATTGATCACGGAAAAAAAAGCTATTTAAAAGATTTATTGCTACTTGAACAGCACTCATTATTAAATCAAAATGCTGTAGTTTTTGCTGATAATGTTGGTATTTTTGAGACAGAATTGAAAAAGTACCTGAATCATGTAAGAAATTCAAAGCTTTACCAATCTTCAAATATAGCCTCGAAATTAGAGTATAGAGATAATATATATGATGCAGTTGAAATATCTATTTATAGGCAAGACGACTAATGGAAAGTAAACACTTTGATGTTGTAGTAGTAGGCGCTGGAATTTCTGGCATTGGAGCTGGGTACTATTTGCAAACTAAATCTCCAACTAAATCATTTTGCATTATCGAAGGAAGAGAAAGCATTGGTGGAACATGGGATCTTTTTCAATACCCAGGTATAAGATCAGACTCAGACATGTTTACTTTGGGATATGCTTTTAAACCTTGGACTGATAGAAAATCAATTGCTGATGGGCCTTCAATATTAAATTATTTAAAAGAAACTGTTAAAGAGAATAATTTAGAAAAAAAAATTATTTTTTCTCATAAAGTCAGATCAGCAAATTGGGATAGTTCTAAGTCAGAATGGGTCCTAGAAGTTACTAACAATATTAATGAAGAAATAGCCTATGTTACATGTAATTTTTTATTTACGGGAACAGGATACTATAATTATGACAGTGGTTATACTCCTGAGTTTCAATCATTAGAGAAATTTCAAGGACAAATTATTCACCCACAAAAATGGCCAAAAGATTTTAATTACGCGGATAAAAAAGTTATTGTCATCGGAAGTGGTGCTACAGCAGCAACAATTGTTCCGGAAATAGCAAAAAAGTCAAAACATGTTACGATGCTTCAAAGATCACCAACTTACTATTTTCCTTCTTTAGATGAAGATAGGTTTGCTAATTTTTTAAAAAAAATACTACCAACAAAATTTTCATATAGTTTCATTAGACTAAGAAATGTACTTTTTCAGCAACTTTTATACAGAATATGCAGACGTTTCCCAAACTTTGTAAAAAGAAAATTAATTGATCATGTCAAAGAAATGCTTCCAAATCATGATATTCAAAAGCATTTTACCCCTTCATATAATCCGTGGGAGCAACGAATGTGTCTGATACCTAATGGCGATCTATTTGAATCTCTCAGAGAAAACAGGGCAACAATCGTAACTGATCATATTGATGAATTTACACAAAATGGCATAAAGCTTAAATCTGGAATAGAATTAAATGCTGATATTATAGTAACTGCGACAGGTCTGAATCTTCAGCAATTTGGAGGAATTCAGTTATCTATAGATGATCAGCAAATCAATCCAGCAGATACAATGACTTATAAGAGCATGATGTTTAGTGGAATTCCAAATTTTGTTAATTCATTCGGTTACATTAACGCATCATGGACACTCAAGGCCGATCTAACTTGTGAGTTTGCATGTCGATTAATAAATTACATGGATAAAAATAATTATAAGCATTGTGTGCCAACTATTCCATCTGACGTGAAGGCAGAAGATGATTGGTTAGCAACAGAGTTTTCATCTGGATATATTCATAGAGCAATACATTTATTTCCAAAACAAGGAAATCGATCACCATGGATCAATACACAAAATTACGTGAAAGACTTTCTTGGAATTAAATATGGAAGAATTCACGATGACTCCATGCACTTTGCAAAAAGATAACTAAGCTAATTCTTTGGCGGACTCTCTTAGTTCGTATTTTAATATTTTACCAGTGGAAGTTTTCGGTAACTCAGTGAAGACAACTTTTTTCGGACACTTGAATCCAGCCAAAGTTTCTTTACAAAATGATATAATATCTTTTTCAGAAACTTTATCGTTACTATCTTTAAGTTCAATAAACGCACATGGAGTTTCTCCCCATTTTTCATCTGGTTTAGCCACAACAGCAGCGAATAATACTGACGGATGCTTGTACAGAGTATTTTCAATTTCAACTGAAGAAACATTTTCTCCACCGGATATAATAATATCTTTACTTCTATCTTTAATTTGGATGTAACCATTTGGATGCATCACTGCTAAATCACCAGAATGAAACCATCCACCAGACATTGCTTTTTCTGTTTCTTCTTTATTTTTTAAATAACCTTTCATAACACAATTACCACGTATCATTATTTCACCAATTTCTTCACCATCATTTTTAACTTCTTGCATGGTTTCAGGGTTCATCACTGATAAGCCATCCATCATTGGAAATTTAACTCCTTGCATTGATCGTAGTTTGGATTGTTCCTCAACAGAAAGTTCGTTCCATTCGTCTTGCCATGCACAAAGTGATATATGACCGTATGTTTCTGTCAGACCGTACACATGAGTGACATCAAAACCCATTTTCTGAACTGCTTCTAAAGTCGCCGCAGGGGGTGGAGCCCCAGCCGTTACAACATTAACTTTATGAGAATAGTCTCTTTTTTCTTCATCCGTAGCTTGCGCAATAAAATTAAGTACGATTGGCGCTCCTCCAAAGTGAGAAACCTCATGATCTGCAATTGCATCAAAAAGATTTTTTGCAGATACATATCGTAAACATATGCTCGTACCAGCTAATGCAGTAAGTGTGTAAGGATTTCCCCATCCATTACAATGAAACATGGGAACCACCCACATATAAGTTGGATGCATTGGCATACTGAAAGCTGTTACAGACCCTAATGCCATAAGATATGAGCCACGATGGTGATAGACTACACCTTTTGGAAGCCCAGTTGTACCAGAAGTATAATTTAGAGCGAGTGACTGCCATTCATCATTTGGTAAATCCCACTCAAAATTTTTGTCACCTTCTTGAATAAAATTTTCATAATTAAATTGACCTAGGTTTTCACCTGAGCCATTAGNATGATTAGCTAATTTATCATCAACGTCTATGACAAGAATTTTCTTATCTAATTTTTCAAGAGCTTTTTTAACGACTGGTGAAAGTTCATTATCTGTAATTAAGGCCTTTGACTCACCATGTTCTAAAATATAGCTAATAGTATCAATATCTAACCTGATATTGATTGTATTAAGAACTGCACCAATCATTGGTACTCCAAAATGAGCTTCATATATTTCTGGAGTGTTGAAGCATAGGACGGAAACCGTATCACCTTTTTTAATGCCATGTTTATTTAATGCACTAGCAAGTTGAATGCTTCTTTCATAAGTTTCACGCCATGTGTAAACTCTGTCTCCATGAACTATTGATTTTCGGTCTGGATATACTTCAGCTGATCTTTTCAAAAAACTTAAAGGTGAAAGAGGAGTAAAGTTTGCCTGGTTTTTGTCTAAATTTGTTTCATACATATCGCTCATTAAAATAATCCCTCAATATCCCCTTGATCATTTAGATGAATTGCGTTAGCAGCTGGTACTCTTGGAAGGCCTGGCATGGTCATTATTTTATCACAAACTACAACTAAAAATTCAGCTCCTGCTGCCAATCTTACTTCTCTAATTGGAACAACATGCCCCTTAGGAGCACCCTTTAAATTTGGATCAGTAGAGAAACTATACTGTGTTTTTGCAACGCAAATCGGATAATGACCGTATTTTTCCTGTAATTCATCAAATTGTTTCCTCACTTTTTGATCAGCTATAATGTCACTCGCTCCATAAATTTCTGTTGCTATAGTTTTCATTTTTTCCCANAGTGACATTTCATCTGGATACAGTTGCTTAATTTTTTTAGAACTTTCTTTAGTAATCTCAACAATATGTTTTGCTAATTCTTCTGCTCCTGCGCCCCCATCACTCCAATGAGAGCAATTAAATGATTTTACTGATAACTTTTCACAACACTCTGTTATTACTGCTAGTTCATCATTTGTATCTGTAATAAATTGATTTATTGCAACAGTTACGGGAACTCCATACTTCTGCATATTTGTAATATGTTGCTCTAGATTTGTAAGCCCATTTTTTAGCGCTTCAATATTTTCGTTTTTGAGATCTTTCTTGTCCATTCCACCATGCATTTTTAAGGCTCTTACTGTCGCAACTATAGTTATAGCTGAAGGACTGAGGTCTCCTTTACGACATTTAATATCTAAAAATTTTTCAGCCCCTAAGTCGGCTCCAAAACCAGCTTCTGTAACTACATAATCACTTAGCTTAAGTGCTGTTTGAGTTGCAACAAGAGAATTGCAACCATGAGCAATATTAGCAAAAGGCCCACCATGAATAATTGCTGGATTTTTTTCAAGTGTCTGAACAAGGTTTGGAAGAAATGCATCTTTGAGTAGTGTCGTCATTGCCCCGTCAGCATTAATGTCTCTAGCTCTTATTTCTTCTCTATCTTTTGTGTAGCCAATTATTATATTACCAAGTCTTTCTTGTAAGTCTTTGAGGTCTGTGGAGAGACAAAAGATTGCCATTACTTCAGATGCAACTGTTATGTCAAATTTATCTTCACGAGGATAACCGTTAGCAACGCCTCCCAAATTAACATTTACATTTCTTAAAGCTCTATCGTTTAAGTCAACAACTCTTCCCCAAACAACTCTTCTAACATCTATCCCTAGTTCATTACCCCAGTAAATATGGTTGTCTATCATTGAAGACAGCAAGTTATGAGCTGAAGTAATAGCATGGAAATCGCCTGTAAAATGTAGATTTATTTTATCCATGGGTACAACTTGTGCGTAACCACCACCAGCCGCACCTCCTTTTACACCAAAGCATGGACCAAGACTTGGCTCTCTAAGACAAACAAGAGACTGCTCTCCTATTTTATTCAAAGCATCGTTGAGTCCCACAGAGGTTGTTGTCTTGCCTTCACCTGCAGGAGTTGGCGAAATTGCTGTTACGAGGATAAGTTTACCTACTTTCCCAGAGTCTTTTACAGCTACATCAGTATCAATTTTTGCTATTGTGTTACCAAACTTGATTAATCCGTCAGGGTTAAGGTTGATTTTTGAGGCTATATCCTCAATTGGAGCCATTTCATTTCGTCTAGCTATTTCTATATCACTTAAAACTTCCATGTTGGTCTTAGGTTTTTCAAATAAACGTAGACAACTTAAGAATTTATGAAGATGGAGTCTAGAAAAATGTATTGTCAGACTGATAAAATTTACATAAATTTCATTAATAGGAGACTCAGATCGTTGCAAAATTAAGCCAAGCAATGATACTGAATAATCGCGTGGCTTAAGCGTATATTTTAGTGAAAATTTATGGGAAATGTGAATTTTTCATTGGAAGTAACCACGCAGTCCAATTTGTCTGACTTACCTAAACTCAAAGATATCTATATTACGTTCCTGCCAGGAACTGGTTATGAAGATGTTGTAAAACAAACTGCAGCACTCTCAGAGTCAGGTTTTAATCCGATACCTCATTTTCCTGCGAGATCTATTACCAATTTAGATATGTTAAAAGACTACGTAGAAAAAGTTAGGGCAGCAGGTGTCAAGCAAGTTTTAATTATCGGTGGTGATAGAGACATTCTTGGTGACTATCATTGTTCATTGCAGTTAATTGAAACTGGATTATTTGACGGTCTTAAAATTGGAATAGCAGGACATCCAGAAGGGTCTCCGAATATGACTGATGAAGCTATAGATGAAGCGATGAAATCAAAAACTCCGTTTGCTGATTATATTGTTACGCAATGGTCTCAAGACGTAGATTCGCTTTCAAAATTTGTTACTGACTCACCACTACCAGTTCATGTTGGTGTAGCGGGACCAGCTTCAGTTAAAACGCTAGTCAAGTTTGCAAGTTTTGTGGGTTTGAAAGGCTCCTTAAATTTTGCAAAAAAAAATGCATCTAAGATCTTTGATTTATTGACTGTTCAGACTCCTGATGATGTAATTCAAGAACTCAGAAATAAAGTTGATCATTTTCACATTTATGCATTTGGTGGAATAAAAAAAACAAACGAATGGTTACAAAAGGAGAACTACTATGTCTAAAAAAATAGAGCATAATACAACTGTCGACCAAAGTGACAGACATGTTCCGTACAATTTACGTCAGAGCGGACCAACAAAAGTTGAAATGTTAATATCAACTAGAGTAAGAAAATCACCATATTGGCATAAATCAATGGAAGCTGGCTGCTGGAGAGCGACTGTATACAATAGAATTTATCATCCTAGAGGTTACGTAAAACCAGAGGATGGTGGCGCAATGGTCGAGTACGAAGCAATTAAAAATCATGTCACTATGTGGAATGTTGCAGTTGAAAGACAAATCTGCGTAAAGGGTCCAGATGCTGAAAAATTCACTGATTATGTTATCACACGTGATGCTACTAAGATTTCACCAATGAGAGCTCGTTACGTGATTTTATGTAATTACAAAGGTGGCGTTTTAAATGACCCAATTCTTCTTAGAATTTCAAAAGATGAATTTTGGTTCAGCCTCTCAGACTCTGATATTGGATTGTATCTCCAAGGTGTTAATGCTGATAAAAGATTTGATGTTGAAATCGATGAGATTGACGCTTGTCCAGTACAAATCCAAGGTCCAAAATCTCTTGCGCTCATGAAAGATCTAATCGGTGATCAAGTTGATCTTGATAACATGCCTTTCTACGGACTTGCAGAAGCAACAGTTGGGGGCAGAAGCTGTGTTATTTCACAGTCTGGCTTCTCTGGTGAAGCGGGCTATGAGATCTATCTAAGAAATGCAACTCTTTATGCCGATGATATGTGGGATGCAGTTCTTGAGGCAGGAAAAAAACATAACTTGATGGTAATCGCACCAGCACACCACAGAAGAATTCAAGCTGGAATTCTATCATGGGGTCAAGATATGGATCACGAACATAACCCTTTTCAGTGCAACCTAGGTTATCAAGTTTCATTGTCAGGAAAAGGTGAGTGGGCTAAAAAAGGTGACTATGTCGGGAAAGAAGCTCTCGAAAAAATGAAAGCTGATATTGCCGCAGGTGGTAAACCCTACAAACTTCAATTAGTCGGTATGGAGATTGGTGGAAAACCAATTGAAGAATACGCTCCGGACTTTTGGTTAGTATCTCCTGAGGAAGGTGGTGATCCATGCGGATTTATTACCTCTCCGTGGTTCCATCCTGAAAAAGGAGTCAACATTGCAATGGGATATGTTCCATTTGATGGAACTCTTAACGCTAATGGATTTCCAAAATGGGAAGTTGGTAAGAAATATAAGGTCCATTTACCTGATATTTACGCTGATAACCCTGGTGAGCCAGTGGATGCGGTCACAGTTGATGTACCGTTTACTGAGTCATTTAATGCCAACACAAGAGAAGTAGTAAAAGGTTAAATATATAATTCCTAGCGCCTGAAATATTTGGCGCTAGGATAAATCTACTGAATAATTAAAAATTATAAGCGCTTCTAATTAAGATTTTTGAGCAACGTAAAGTTGATGAAAACAAACTTTTCCATTCTTTTTAATGAAGTCCTGATGATATTCCTCTGCTGGATAAAACGTAGCTACCTCTCTAAGTTCTGTTGCTACTTTATTTTGATGTTCACCAGATGCATCAATCTGTTCTATTTTACTTGCCGCCAATCTCTTTTCTTCTTCTGAATTATAGAAAATCACAGACTTATACTGTTCACCAATATCTGGTCCTTGTCTATTAAACTGAGTGGGGTCATGAATAAAGAAAAATTTTTCAAGCAAATCATTAAAACTTGTTAATGTGCTGTCGTACTCAATTTCAACAACTTCAATATGGCCAGTGGCTCCAGTGCAAATAGTTTCGTATGTAGGATTTACAGTGTGTCCACCACAATATCCTGAGACCACATTAATGACTCCTGGCATTTCTTCAAATAGCGCTTCAACTCCCCAAAAACACCCAGCACCGACAATTAACTTTGAACTCATAATTTAACATAAAAGCTTTTTTATATATGTTAAAGTCCAAATTTTAGAATTAAGTTAGAATGCAATTTATGGATTTAGATATAAATGTAGGGCAACTATCTAATTTCAAAATATTTATTACTAAAAATATTGAGAGTAAAGATGGTTGGACACAAATTAAGCCCTTTATCATCATAAAACTTTGCTCTTCAGATGGGCTAGAAGGGTGGGGAGAAGCATTTTCCATCAAATATCGTGAAAAAGGAATTGCCCAAATAATAGAGAGACTAATTGAAGATATTTCTAAATTAGAAAGTTTAACTATACGAAAGTTTAGGCAGCGAATGGCAGAAATTTCTGACAATCATAAAAGTTTAGACTTTTGTGCGGCAACTAGCGCTATCGAAATTGCCTTATGGGATATGTCAGGAAAAATCAAAGGCCTTCCCATTTACTCGATCTTGAGTGATGAACCGAGTAGACCAGTAACTTATTATACAACGTGCTGGAGCAGTAAAAATCATAATGACGATGTTATTATGAATAGAGTCAGGGAGCTGGTAGAATATGGGAGCAAAGCAATTAAAATTTACCCCTTTCAAAATAGAGATTTTGAAAATTCAATAAATTTTGTGACAAAAGTAATTAATCTTATAGGTCCGAAAGTTAGATTAATGCTTGATCTTGCTGTTCCAAGTAATTTTACAGAGACAAAAAAATTTATGGACGAAATATCTTTTGCTAATCCTTATTGGATTGAAGAGCCTGTTGATGGAGAAGACATAAGTAAATTGGTTGAATTAAAAATTGATTGTACTTCAAAAATTGTAACTGGTGAAAAACAATGTGGCATAAATCATTTTAACGAGCTAATTCTAAGAAATGCTGCAGATATATTTAATCCAGATATTTCTTGTGTAGGAGGTTTAGTTGAAATGCTTGAAATATCAAAAATTGCTAAGACAGAAAATATTTTGATTTCACCGCACTGTTGGAATTCAATGTCTGTTTCTGCTGCAGCTATGGTACATGTATGTTCTATTATGACCAATTCAGATATGGCTGAAATATTTATAGAACATATAGCTCAGTCAAAAGATTATTGTGAACCTGCATTTAAAAATGAGAATAATAAATTAATACCAAATAATTCTCCTGGTCTAGGCATTAAAATAAATGAAGAAAGTTTATCAGATTTAAGTGATCATGTTTTTGAGGCAATGTTAAATGAGTGAAAACCATCTTTACAATACTTTATTCAAGGCAAATGAAACAAATAAAAAAAATTTTTTAATTAACAATTTTCAAGAAGTTACATTCAAAGACTTTCATGAAATTGTTAATTGCATTGCAAATCTATTTCTTAAAAAAGGTCTTTTGCCAGGAGATAGAGTAGCAGTTCAGGCTGAGAAAAATAATTTGCAGTTGGCTATATATGTTGCGACAGTAAAAGCTGGGGGAGTCTATTTGCCTCTAAATACTGGTTATACCACTTCTGAACTTCAATATTTTATTGAGGATGCCGAGCCTAAAATATTTGTTATAGATGAAATTAAAAAGGAAAACATTAATAGTATTTCTTCTAAAAAAGATACGGTTATTTACACTTTGAATAAAGATGAGAGTGGTACATTAAAAGAAAATTTATTAAATCAATCGAAGCAGTTTACACCAATTGATAGGGATAAGGATGACTTAGCTGCTATTTTATATACTTCAGGAACTACTGGTAAGTCTAAGGGCGCAATGTTAACTCATAAAAATTTATCCTCTAATGCACAAGTATTAAAAGATGCATGGAAATTCAGTGAAGATGACGTTCTTCTTCATATGCTGCCAATCTATCACACTCACGGATTATTTGTTGCGTGCAATCTTTTATCCCTGGTAGGGGGTTCAATGATATTTCTGGAAAAATTTGATGCAAGTGAGGCAATTAAATGGATGCCAAAAGTAACAACTATGATGGGTGTTCCAACTTTTTATACAAGACTTTTAGCAAATGAAGAGCTGAATCATGAATTAACTAAGAATGTTAGATTATTTATTTCGGGTTCAGCACCATTACTTGCAGAAACACACATAGAATTTGAAAAACGCACCGCTAAAAAAATACTCGAACGTTATGGGATGACTGAAACTAACATGAATATTTCAAATCCATACCAGGGAGAGCGAAAACCTGGAACTGTTGGAAAACCTCTCCCTGGCATCGACATTAGAATAGTAGATGAAAAAGGGAGACATATTACAGGTAAGGATATTGGTGTAATCGAACTTAAAGGAGATAATGTTTTTAGTGGATACTGGAAACTAGAAGATAAAACTAAAGATTCTTTTAGTAATGATGGTTATTTCATAACTGGAGACTTGGCAACTAGAGATGATGATGGTTATTTTACAATTGTTGGCAGGGATAAAGATATGATTATTAGTGGAGGTTTAAATGTTTATCCAAAGGAAATTGAAACAATAATTAATGAAATATCTCAAGTGAATGAGTCTGCTGTTTTTGGAATTAACCATAAAGATTTTGGTGAAGCAGTTGTAGCCGCAGTAGTTTTTAATGACACTTCAAATATTCTAAGCGAGGAAGACATATTAGAAAAGTTATATGACAAATTAGCAAAGTTTAAACAGCCAAAAAAAATATTCTTCTTAGATCACTTACCAAGAAATTCTATGGGTAAAGTTCAAAAAAATAAATTAAGACAAGTATATAAAGATTATTTTATCAATTAATTGAAATCCATTTACTAATCTCTTTGATGTAGGTGATATCTTGCTCTTTATCCAAAATTCCAATTATATCATGATTATTAAATCCGCCCTGATTAGTATTTAAATTGTGGATTTTTTTTGGACCAGTCCAACTACTAAATATTTTCTTTACTCCGTCAGCCCCAACTACCTTATCTTTTTCTTCGTAAAAAATTAATAATGGTAAACTTGTTTTTTTATACTTTAGGTCATTACCGGAATACATAGCTTTCCAAAATTCTTTAGGGAAATTTCTGTCGAATTTGTTTACCCAGAAAGGGGACCATTCATCAGTAGATAAGTTGAATAGACTGGGAAAATTAAATTCATACGTTTTCTTAAAAAATAGTCCAGTTGCGGCCACAAAATAAATAGGAGACAATCTAGGTGTATAGGGCGCAACTAAGACGAGATAATCGATATATTTTGAAAGTTGATCATCCTTTGCTGCCATAAGTGAAAATGTACCACCAGCCGAAAAACCCATAAGAATGACTTTTTCTCCTATTATTTTTCCAATTTTTACTGACTCTGCAATATCGTACAAATAATCTTCGGCTTTAAGTTCTTTTGTTGAAAGATACCCTGAACCATGTCCAGCAAGACGTGAAATAAATAAGTTCGCATTCAACTTATCAGCAATTTTAACGAGCGTTTCTTCTTGTTGACGACCTGTGGCAAAACCACCGTGTAAAAATACAAGTGAATATTCAGATTTATTCTTTTTATCTTTATCTCTCCAAATTATTTTTTTCTTTGCATCTTTATGAAGTTCTGGAAATTTATTTTCTCGCATATCAAGATATTCTTGAACATCTCCTGAAATATCAATATTTGGAAAAGCAATATTTACTTTATTAAAAATATAGGGAAGCGTAATTAGGATTACAAATATAATCGGTAATACTAAAATTATTGATGTAATCAGTAAAAATCTAAATAGCCTTATCCTATTCGCTCTATTCATCAGTTAAGTGATATGCACATAATTTGTTATTATTATGATCTCTCATGTATGCATAAAATTCTCCAGGATATCTAAATCCTGGATCACCTTCATTTGTTGCACCTAACTTAAGTGCGGTTGCATGAAATTCTTCAACCTGTTTGTTATTATCAGCAAGAAATGAAACCTGAGTTCCATTACCAAATGTAGCATCTTCACCATTTTGTGGGAGGGTAATATAAAATTCAATAGGGTCACCTTTACTTCTTGCGTATCCAATACATTTATCATCTTCATATAAACTATTAAGGCCAACAATAGATAATAGCTCATCATAAAAAGCTTTACTTTTCATAAGATCATTAGTGCCAAGCATTACAAAACCTCTCATTTTACACTCCCTTTATAAATTAGCTTTTGAAGTAATCTCTTCTAGCATAAGTATCATCTTAGATTTATAAGTTTCATCTGTTGCTGATTTTGTTTCAAGTACAGAAAAAAAAGCAGCCACAACATTTGTTTCTAAATTGATCATTAGAAATTGTCCACCATATCCTGAATGTCCAATCCAATTGTTCGACTTCATAGTTTGGTTTGCATAAAAAACAAAATGTTTATCAAGTAGCCTCATATATTTTGGACCATCAGCCTTAAGTGTGGACTCTATAAATTTCTTTGATCCTACACATCTGTTTTTGATGCCTTTGCCCCTTCTAGAAAATAAAAGCCCCATTCGAAGAAAATCTCTAGTTGTTAAGCATCCACCTCCAGATAACCATGGCATTCCACCTCTATCTGTTGCCATATATAATGCATCCTCAAAACCAGCAGCCTCTACAATTCTTATGAGGTGATCTCTTAGACTAATCTTAGTAATATTTTCAATGATCATTGCTATTACATCTGTATTTGCTGATTTATAAAGCGCTTGATCTAAACCATTCTCAAGAGTTTCTCCAGGAATCGTCTCAATAGAATTTAAAAAGTTTTCTTGAGAAGTATTTTCTTCATCTTCGTCAGGTATACGCCATCCACCAACTTTTTCTTGAAGAAATGAGGAAGAAAAAGGATCAGTATAATCTTCAGTGTAATTATTCTTAACATTCATATTTAAAACATTTTGAATAGTAGCATCAGCATATCCACTCCCAATGTTTGGCAAATATTTAGATACAGTTTGATTAAGATCAATCATATTTTGTTCGACGAGTTCTCCAACCAATAAATTAATAAACATTTTCGTAATTGACATTATGGTCTGAGGTTGAGACAGATGAAAATCTGTTGCGAATTTTTCATATAAAATTGTCTGGCCTTTACCTACGATTAACGAACAAAAAGATGACTGGTTAGTCATATCTTTTACTAAAGATATATTTTCAATGTCACTATTTTCAGTTTTATTAAGCTTTAAAACATGATCAGACCTTAAAATTAATCCATATCTATTAATTTTGTAAAGATCGCGGTAACCAGTTCTTCTATACTTTGGAAGGTTCCATAAGGCTTTATTGTCTTCCTGTGTAACTAGTGTTTTGTTCGGTTCGCTGTAAATAATGTTGTCGGTCATGATGAAAAATAATTAAAAACTTTTTGGCTTATTTTGACAATGATTAAACATGTTTTCGTAAAGCATAGCAAATGATAATAGTTTAGCGTCTTCATTGTACGGTGCAATCAACTGCATTCCCATTGGAAGATTATTTTTATTAAATCCCACTGGAATAGAAATCGATGGAAGTTGAAATAAACTTGCAAATATAGTTATTTCCATCCATCTGTGATATGTATCTACATGATTACCTGATATGGACTTGGGAGAGAATAAGTTTTTATCAAATGGAAACACTTGAGCAGACGGAACTGCCAACAGGTCATATTGATTAAATAATTTTGTTGTCAAAGTTTGAGCGTTCTCAACCCACATTAAAGACTCTCTTAACATATCATTATTGATATTTATTCCATTATTATACTCCCACTGAGCGGGCTCTGATAATTGCTCAATCTTACTACCAAATGACTCACTTAAATCATCGTATATAATTTTTGATCTAATAGTTGTCCAATTTTTCCATAACAAATCAGTACTGAGATCGTCATTATTTATTTCAACTTGTATCTTTTTTTCAATTTTGGAAATGTTTTTTAATGCTTGGTGGCACATACTTAAAATTTCATTTTCAAAATTATATTTCTCACATAAATTATTTAACCAGCCTATTTTAAAAATTTTTGGTATTTCAAGATTATCTATTTCGAGAAATGAATAATTAATATCAGCTGATCTTTCATCTTTTTCGTCTTTTCCAGCAATACAATCCATGTAATAGCAAAGATCCTTTGGTATTCTTGCAATAACTCCTGTTGTACTCAAAATTGGCATCTTTTTAACAACACTGTTTTCTCTTAGTTCTGGAATGACGCCAGGTGAAGGTCTATAGCCATAGAGATTAGTAAATGCTGCTGGATTCCTGCATGAACCCATCATATCGCTTCCATCAGAACACGGCACTAAATTCATAGAAACTGCAGCTGCCGCACCTCCACTTGATCCTCCTGCACTCAAAGAATGATTGTATGGATTAGCAGTAGGACCAAAAATTTTATTAACAGTATGCGATCCGATTGCTAGTTCAGAAGTATTGGTTTTTCCAATTATTATTGCTCCTTTTTTTTGTAATCGATTTACAAAAATTGAGTTATTCATTGGTAGGCTGTTCTTATTTATATTTAAGCCTTCTGTTGTTGGAAACTCTACAACGTTGAAAACATCTTTGATTGCAAAAGGAATACCATTTAACGGCAAATTACTATCAAGGCTTTTGTTTTTAAGGTTTGCGATATCTCTGATCGCATCAAAATCTTTGAGATTTATTATCGCATTGAGTGTGCCGTTATATTTTTCTATTCTATCTAAATAGAAATCAACCAATTCTATTATTTTTATTTCTTTTTTTTTTATTAAATTAACTTGATCTTCAAGTGACAAGCTCTCTATCATTGATCTGATGTTATCGAGCTCCGTTGATGCTTATTGTCACAAGTTTTTTAACATCTTCTAATTCAGCTTTTCTTGGATTGGTACCAAATGCAGTATCTATCATTGTTTTTTTGGATATGCGATCAATACAATCAGTTGGAACATCAATTTCAGATAGTCCCTTAGGGATTTTACAACGATCCAATAGCTTTTCCATTTCGTTTATGAAATTTTCAGTAGAATTATTCTGATATTGTAAAGCTTGTGACATTCTGATTACTTTTTCATCCATGCCAGGCAGGTTGTATCTTAATACGGCTGGCAATACTATTGCGTTAGTTAAACCGTGTTGAGTATTGAATTCAGCTCCTACCATATGAGATATAGCATGTACCAAGCCAAGACCTTTGATAAATGCTATTCCCCCTAAACAAGAAGCAACAAGCATTGCACCTCTTGCAGCTAAATTTGANGGCTCTTCAACTGCNGTAATTAGAGATTTAGAAATTAAGTTGAGACTTTCAAGCGCTGCNCCATCACACAGTGGATGTGATCCAGGAACACAGTAACCCTCTACAGAATGAACCATCGCGTCAATACCTGTCCACGCGGTTAAATTTGATGGAAGACCAAGCGTGAGTTCTGGATCAAGAATTGCAATCGATGGTTTTAATCCAGGATGGCATATGCACCATTTTACTCCTTCTTTGGTATCTGTAACCATGGCTGTACTTTCTGTCTCAGCACCGGTACCNGCAGTTGTTGGAATTGTTACAAGAATAGGAAATTGATTATNATTATTTATTGTTGGAGGTGTCTTCTCCCACTCAAAATCCCAGAGGTCATAATCATTATTTACAGTCAAGCATATTGCCTTACCGCCGTCCATTGCGCTTCCACCTCCTATTGCAATAATTGAGTCGTGTTCACCATTTTTATACATTTGGCAACCACCATCAATTTCAGTGTCTTTTGGATTAGGTGAAATTTGAGAATAAATTTGAAATTTAATATTTGAGTCTGACAGTATTTCTTTTAGCTTATGCATAAAGGGCAAATCAACGCTTCCACTATCTGTAACAATTAGAGGATTTAGAATATTTTTGTTTTTACAAAATTCTGAAATTTCAGGCAGTCTGCCTGGTCCGTAACTTATTGGTACGGGAAAACCCCAATCCTGGGGAGCTAAAATTTCATCAATATCAAAATTAAACATAAAGAAAAATGAGATTATTAAATGTAAAGTATGTTAGCATTTATATTCTGGTTGTTAAGTCAAACTTAAACAATTCTTTATGCAAAATAGACTATCTGGAATTTTAAATAATAGACTTTATTCAGCTATTATAATTATGTTACTCGGCATTATCTTTGTAGACTTATATGGGGTGATAATTAAATCACTGGGTACACTTTACTCAACACCGCAATTGACAGTTTTTAGAAATTTCTTCGCAGTTATACCTATAATAATTTTTTTTCTATTTAGTAAAGGTTATCAAACAGTTTTTGAGGATTTAAATTATAAATTTTTAATATTGTGTTTCATTCGAGGAATTTCATTTTTGTTTTTAAATATCACTTATTACATAGCAATTATAAATATGGACTTTGCAACAGCCTCAACCTTAACGTTCTCATCTCCTTTCTTTATTATTATTTTATCTATTTTATTACTGAAACATAAAATTGGGATNTACAGATGGTCTGCTGTTATTATTGGTTTCTTGGGTGTGGTTTTAATTATGCNGCCAACAAGTAGTATTTTTAGTTTCTACTCAATTTATCCAGTGCTTACTGCATTAATATGGGCTTTCTATATGATTATTTTAAGATTTATTCCAAGTCATCACCCTCCAGCAAAAATTGAATTTTATACTCTTATATCTTCTCTAATTGGATCAATCTTATTGATGGGCTTCATAACTGATTACGTTGCAATTCAAAGCATGCATCACTGGGCTTTAATGGTATTGATTGGAATTTTTGGAGGAACAGCAACTGTTTTATTTATTTATGCTTACCGAATGGTTCATCCCAGTAAATTAGCTGCATTTGAGTATTTGGGCATACCTTCTTCATTTGTTTTAGGGTGGATTTTTTTCAACGAAGCTCCATTAAATCAATTATTTCCTGGCGTCATCGGAATTGTGTTAGCTGGTTTTATTGTTATTTGGAGAGATAGAAAATTAACTGGAACGACTGATAAGATTAAAAAGGTGGCCTAAGAGGTCATGGACTTCAGGACGATGGTCCTATCAATTTCGCCAATTAGCTCACCTGTATCTTTATTTATGACTGGATATTTCTTATCACTATCAGCAATATCATTAATTAATACGTCAATTTTAGTATCGCTATTAACGCAATCATTGCCATCTGCAAACAAAGACTTAGCTTCATCGCTACAATCTGATCTACAACACTTCCCTGCACTAAGAACTTTGTACTTTGGTACGTCCTCAGTAAAATCTTTTACATATTGATCGATTGGGTTTGCAACAATTTCTTCAGGTGTACCCACTTGGGAAATTTCACCATCTTTCATAATAGCTATATGATCGCCCATTTTAATAGCTTCAAGAAAATCATGGGTTATAAATACCATAGTTTTTTGAACGAGCTTTTGAATACTTAAAAGTTCATCTTGCATTTCTCTTCTAATCAGTGGATCTAGAGCTGAAAAAGGCTCATCAAAGATTAAAATTTCTGGATCAACAGCTAGAGCTCTTGCTAGTCCAACTCTTTGTTGCATTCCACCTGAGAGCTCTCTTGGATAATGATTATCCCAACCCTCAAGTCCTACAAGTTTTAGAGTTTCCATTGATTTCTCAATACGCTCTTTACGTTTAACTCCTCTTATTTCTAATCCATAAGCAATATTTTCTATTACTTTTCTATGAGGGAATAGACCAAAATGCTGAAAGACCATACTCATTCTATTGCGTCTTAAATTAGTTAGATCTTTTTTACTCATTTTTGTGACATCATTATTATCAATCATTACTTCACCTGCAGTTGGTTCAATTAATCTAGAAAGACATCTTACTAATGTTGATTTTCCACTTCCTGATAAACCCATGACAACGAAAGTCTCACCTTTTTGAACAGAAAAACTCACATCTTTTACGGCAACCACATGACCAGTTTTTTCTTGAACTTCATTTCTTGATAGTGAAGTGTCTAAATTTGCAAGGACGTTTTTTTCATTTGGCCCAAAAACTTTCCATACATTGGAACATATTATTTTGTCATTATTTTCCATAATTTATGATGTTTTATGTGCATAATGTTATACTATCATCAGATATTTTGAATGAATTAATTAATTTTTTCTTGCTAAAATCATAATGTAAAATGACATTTGTTGAAGAAACCAAATTTCAGACACAAGATAATAGTTTAAAACGTTTTATCGTTCCTGGACTTATATTTGTTGCTGTTATTCTTTCATTCTTTTTAGTTTTTCAAAGTGAAGATACTTCTGAATTTCCAGAATTTGTAACAGACGCTTTTACTTTTACAGCGTGGGTAAATCAGGGTGAAGATTTCTTAAAAGTAACCATTAAAGAATATACACGGGCTATTTCTGCTTATGTAAAAGCTGGATATTTTATGTTAGAAGATTTTCTGCTGGACTCATCTTGGGTATTTGTAACAGCGCTTCTCGTTATTCCTGCATTAGCATTTGGAGGTATCAAACTTGCAACTTTTATTTTGTTAGGAGCTTTATACTGGGGCATGGTTGGGTTGTGGGAGTCTGCAATGGAAACACTGGCACTTATGGGTCTATCGGTTATCCTTTCTGTAATTGTAGGGGTCATACTTGGAATAATGTGCTCTTTAAGTGATAGATTTGAGAGAGGAATGAAACCTGTCTTGGACACAATGCAAGTAATGCCTGCTTTTGTATACCTAATACCTGCGATGTTTTTCTTTGGAATTGGAGGTGCACCGGCAATTTTAGCTACAATGATTTACTCGATGCCACCAATCATTCGTCTTACTAACTTAGGTATTCGTCAGGTACCTAATGAAACTATTGAGACAGCAACTGCATTTGGTTCTTCAAGAGCGCAAACATTATTTAAGGTTCAAATACCATTAGCGCTTCCAAGTATAATGATGGGGGTTAATCAAACGATCATGATGGCTTTAGCACTAGTTGTTTTAGCTACTTTTATTGGTGCTCAAGGTTTAGGATCAGAAATATGGGTTGCAATTAGAAAATTAGATGTTGGGGCTGCGTTAGAGGGAGGACTTTGCGTTCTCTTAATGGCGATAATGTTCGATCGTTTTGGTAAAGCTGTAAGCAGTGAGCATGATACGTTGCCATCTGATAGTCAGAGGTTTTATATTTTACCTCAGACTTGGGATATTTATCCTATAGCGAGAATAATTGAAAAGCCTCTTGGTTATATTCATTTCTTTTTTACATTCATATTCTCAGGAATAGTAAGAATATTTGGTTTTGCTGTAAGTTCTTTTATTTCTTTATTTAATAAAAATTATGCAGAGACAATTGGTCTCTTTCTAAATAATCATTACTTCTTTTTCACAGGGATACTTATCTTATTTGGGATAAGTTATTACGATAACAACGTTATGGCGATTGGATCGTTCCCTGAAACTTGGAATCTCTCATTCAGGGATGAAATTTCAGCAGGAGTAAAATCTCTTACAGTTAACCCTACATTTATCTCAATAACACAGGGAATTCGATCTACAGTGGTTATTTATCTTTTAAGACCATTTGATATGTATTTAACTTATTTGCCTTATTGGTACACAATTGCAGCTTTAGTTATTTTGAGCTGGGCCTCTGTTGGATTAAGGTTCGCAATTACAACTGCATTACTCCTAGCATTTATAGGTGCGTGTAATATTTGGACTGAAGCCATGATAACTTTGTCATCAGTCCTTATTTCAGTTTTATTATGCTTTTTAATAGGTGTGCCAATAGGAATTTTAGCTTCTTACAGTAAAAGATTTCAGAAAATTAATGAGGTTGTTTTAGATGCCATGCAAACTTTACCTTATTTTTGCTATCTTGTTCCCGTTTTAATGTTTTTCGGGGGAGGCACATTCTCAGCCCTCTTGGCCACAATAATATATTCTATCCCTCCGATCATAAGACTAACAATTCTAGGTTTATCACAAGTATCTTCAACTTACTCTGAAGTTTCTACTTCATTTGGAGGATCCACATTACAAACATTAAGTAAAATCAAATTTCCTCTTGCTGTTCCTAGTCTTGTTATGGGTTTTAATCAAACAGTTATGATGGCATTTGCGATGCAAATTGTTACACCTTTGATTGGAGGAAAAGGACTAGGATTGGAAGTTTTTAATGGCTTAGCAAGATCAGATACAGGAAGAGCACTAGCAGCTGGAGTTGGAATATGTTTATTAGCAATGATAATTGACCGAATTAGCCTTGCTTGGACAAAGAAACAAAGAGAAGCTCTTGGACTTTAGGACTATTTTTTAGCTATATATTATTCTTAATTAAATTAATTTTTTTTAAAGAGTTTACTTAAGTCACTTTTTCAGGCTACAATTCTTACATTAATTAATTAATAAATGAGGAAGACTTAATGAAAAATTCATTATTTTTAAAAAGTTTTGTAGCTTTGATTTTGTCATCTTTTCTTGTGTTGTCTGCTGGCACAGCTTACGCGAAGCGTTTAACAGCTGCCGTACCAGACTGGACAGGTGGAGAGATTACATGTCAGGTTGCAGTAGCTATATTGGAGGAAGAGCTCGATTACAAAATTGAGAGAATAGTATTTCCTTCAGGAACTGGATTATGGGAAGCGATCGCAACTGGCGATATAGACTTTGCCTGTGAGAGCTGGCCAAGTTACGCAGAAGCTGATGATGTCATGATCAATATGGACCTTGTGTATGATGGTGAAGTAGTAAAATCATATAATGGCGATGGTTCAATCAATGCATATACTACTGGAATAATCGGAATGTCAGATTATTACGTACCTAAGTATTTTGTTGATGCAAATCCAGACTTTAAAGACTGGAATGATCTTAATAAATTTAAAGATCAATTTGCAAATGCAGAGACTGGTTCTAAAGGTAAGTTAATTGGCTGTCCTGTTGCAGGATGGAACTGCCATGACCAAAAAAGACTTGATCTTTTAGGAATTGATTTTACCGCAGTAGAACTAGGTACTGAAGTTGCAGCTTTGGCTGAAGCTCAAGGACATTACGACAGAGGCGAGCCTTTCTTGCTATATTTGTGGGAACCACACTTTTTCTTCGGAAAAAATGAAATGGTTGGAGTGAAACTTCCAGCTCACAAAGACTGTGAGTCATTCACCGAGGCAAATAACTGGCAAGATTGTGGAACAGCAGCTTGGCCTGCTACAGGTTGGGCTATGGATTACACAATGAACTATATGAATCCAGATATGATTAATTCGCCTGAACACGCTGACGCACTTGCTTTCTTCAAGAAAATGAAGTTCTCAAATACCGATCAAGCGAAAATGCTTGTAAGAGTAGGTGATGATGGATTGAGTGTTGAAGATGCTGTTGCTGAATGGAAAAACAGTACGAACGAGTGGAAAGCTTGGCTTCCATAAGTCTACTTTAGTTCAATAAAAAATTAAGGCCTTGATACTTTTGTACAAGGCCTTTTTTTTATTATAGGTTAAATTATGACCTCATCATCTCGACATCCTTATCATTACTCAATCAGTTTTGCTCTATTAATAGCTGCAGGAATGTGGGGATTATTTTGGATCCCACAAAGGGCACTTGAATCAGGTGGACTGACAGGTGGTTGGGCTACAATTTCTCAAATGGTAATTCCATTTTTAATTTTATTACCAGTCTCTGTTTGGAGAAAATTTAATGGCCAATCATTTGGACTGGAGTATCCTCTAATTGGACTACTTTTTGGGGCAGGTATTGCATGCTATGCCAATAGCTTTCTTTTAACAGATGTAGTGCGCGCACTAATTCTTTTTTATATCACCCCAGTTTGGACAACTCTATTTGAAATAATTTTTTTAAGACAATTACCTCGCTATTACAGATACCTTACATTGTTTCTGGCTCTTTCAGGTGTATGGATAGTGTTTGGTCAAAATAGTGCAATCCCTATACCACAGAATTCTGGCGATTGGATTGCACTTCTGGGAGGTATCTTTATTGCTGCCTCGGCTGTGAGAATGGAAATAAAGAAACCTGATGGAATTTATCCTATATTATTTTCATTTTTTTTCTATGGAGGGCTCTTTACGCTTATACAAGCATTTTTTCTAAGAGATGTTTTAGGACCAGCGCCAACCATAGAGTCATGGATTACCATGTTGCCATGGTTAGCATTAATTGCTGTCTTATTTCATATTCCAACAAACATTGTAATTTTAGGAGCGCCTAGCAGGATCGGAGCAGGTCTATTTTCTATCATAATTCTTTTTGAAATAGTTGTTGGTACTTTTAGTGCGGCCATATTGACAGATGAGTTGATTGGATGGAGAGAAATTTTAGGTAGCTTACTTATTATATCGGCGGGATTGACCGAGATTATTTTTTCAACAAATTTTAACAGTAATAAAAATTAATTATAAGTCTTTTAAAACTTCTATGTGATCAACGGTTGTGCCGCAACAACCTCCAATAATTTGCGCACCTAAATTCTTCCACTCTTTTGCTTTTATTAAATATTCTGATGGCGTAATCACATCACTCATATCATAATTTGGAAAATTAAACTTTGCGACCTCTGGATATACCATTATTGGTAGATCATATACTTCTTTCAACTCTTTAATGCTGGACTCAATGACATCTATATCACAATGCATAATACCAACTGCATCTAATTTGTGATGTTTAACATTACTGATCATTTCTTTAAAACTATAGTCGTAATCTGTTGTAAGAGCTATCAGGCCTTGAGGAATAGTGTGTCTTGAAGAAAATCCAGCCCAAACTGGCAAACCAGCTTTACTCGCAGACTCAAATACGATTTCAATTCTATCCGGCCTATACATGAGTTCCAATAAAATGAAATCACACCCGTTATCTGCAAGGAAAAAAGCAAGTTCATCAAATGATTTTTGAAAATATTCAGGTGTAAGTTTTTCTTTATATTTATCTTTTTGTTCTTGATTTTCAAAAGCATCTTCATATGGAATTTGATGAGATAGACACCCTGCTACAAGAATTTCGTCTTTACCAGACTCTTCTCTTGCAGCAAGTGCAGCTTTTATTGCACTTAAATTAATTTCCTCGAATTTATTTTCTACACCTGCAACTTCAAGTATCATTCTATTAGATGCATAAGTATTAGTAGTAATAATTTCTGCACCTGCATTTATATAATCTAGATGTATTTGTTTTAGAGTATCATATTCAAGTGAAGCTGTTGCGCACCAGGATTTGTCCATTTTTATTCCACGATTTTCGAGCTCTGAGCCAGTAGCTCCATCAAGAATAATTGACTCTCCAGAATGAAGTTTTTTTAAAAAATTTTCATATCTTGAATTCATAATTTTCTTTCCTTTAGAGAAATATGATTTAAATATAGAGAATTATCAATTAAAAGAACTTTCTTTCTTAATTTATACGGTTATAAAGTCATTTTTAAAAGTAGGAAAAATTAATGTCAAAAGGTATCATTTATACTCCCAGAATTCGAAAATCACCTTTTTTCGATGAAACTGTTAAATCGGGTGCTTCCAATTTTACAACTTACAATCATATGACTATGCCAGTAAGTTATACATCTCTCGAAGAAGAATATAAGTCACTTATAAATGATGTGACTTTGTGGGATGTTGCAGCAGAACGTCAAGTAGAGGTCGTTGGGGAAGATGCAGCTAAGTTTGTTCAATATCTCACGCCAAGAAATCTATCAACTTTTAAAGATGGTTTTTGCAGATATGCATTTCTTACTGACGAGAACGGTGGGATTATAAATGACCCACTCATTTTAAAATTTAATGATCGCAAGTTTTGGTTAAGTATTGCTGATTCTGACGCACTTTTGTGGTGTAAGGGTGTTGCATTGTCTGGAAATTTTAGAGTTCAGATTTCTGAACCTGAAGCATGTCCAGTTTCGCTTCAGGGACCTAAATCTAAGGACTTAATGGCAAAAGCCACGAATAATTCACCTGAAGTGATGAATTTAAAATATTATCAATTTGTAGAAACAAATGTGTTTGGACTTGATCTAGTTGTTGCAAGAAGTGGTTGGAGCAATCAATTCGGATATGAGATCTATATTAAAAGAGAAGAGGATGGCGGATCTCTCTGGAGAAATCTCATGGAAACTGGTAAAGAATTTAATATTGTACCGAGTTGCCCAAATCAAATTGATAGAATAGAAGCAGGGATGATATCGCACCTAGGGGATACAACACTAAACGACAATCCATTAGAACTAAACCTACCAAAATTTTGTGACCTTGATCAAGATAGTGATTTTATTGGTAAAAGTGCACTAAAGAAAATAAGAGACTCTGGAATTAAAAAGCAATTTACAGGTTTTAAAATTTCTGGTGATAAGATTGGTTATAATATGCGCAGTATTCCCGTTGTGGACAATAATTCAAATCAAATTGGTTATATAACTAGTTGTATTTATAGTCCAAATTTTGGATGCAACATAGGACTTGGTTACGTTAATATTGAATATGTTCAATCCGAAGATGAGTTCAATTGTAATCACGACAATGTAAGTAGAAAAGTAGAAATTGTACCTCTACCATTTAGCTCTCGCCTTAAAAAAATGGAATAAATGCTCTCCAAGAACCTAATTAATCAGTTTCTTTTTGCTCTAATTATAATTTTAGCGATTGTATGTGGATGGGCTGTATCTGAGATGTTTAAAGGTAATGATAGTGAATTAAAAAACGAAATTAAACTATCCTTCAGTGCAACAAATCACCTAGGTAAAAAAGTTACAGAACAAAACTATCAAGATTTATCTAAAGTTTTTTTCTTTGGCTTTACTCATTGTCCAGATATTTGTCCTATAAGTGCTAATTTAATGTCTAATGTGATCGATGAATTAAATAGAAATAATATATCTACAGATAACATTAGATTTTTCTTTGTGACAGTTGACCCTGCTAGAGATACTCCAAAACAATTACAGTCTTTTTTAGAGAGTTTTAGTGATAAGTTGATTGGTCTAACCGGCACTCATCAAGAGCTAATGCCTATTTGGAAGGATTTCTTCGTTCATGTTGAGCCTGCAATAGACTCTGAACATCAAAATCACCTCAACACTGCAGAACACGACTCAATGAATAAAATTGAGACTGATAATTATATGGTACAACACACAGCTTTTTATTATATCTTTGATAAAAATGACAATTTAACAAGCATCTTGCCATTTGGCTCATCTATTGAACAAATGAAAGAAGTTCTTCAAAGCTTGTAATTTATGAAGCATTTTCTTGTAATAGTTGTATTTTTTTTCACATCTTGTTCAGAGATTTTTGATGAGAAGTATATTTACGAAGACAAAGCGAGAGAAAAGGCAATTGAAAAAAAGTGTGACCCAGAGATTGAATTGTTGCTAGTACACGATAAAACAGAACTATGGGCTTCATACTCGATAAAAGATGAAAAGTTATTATGTCTTTATACATGTGTAAATGAAGTGTGTATGTTCTCAACAGAAAGAGATTAAGATGAAAAGAAAAATTATTATTTTTTTAATATTCGTATTTGTATCAAATGTGTCTTTTGCACATGATGTTCAAACAGATAAAATTAATATTAATCACCCNCATATTAAGTTTATGGATAACTCAAANATGGCTTATGGATACATGAAGATAGTAAATAAGAGCAATGAAGTTGACCGATTAACAGGTATAGAAGTTAGTTTTGCAGATGCCGAATTATTTGACGCTCATATGCATGATGGAAATTCTCCGATGAAAAAAATTGATTACATAGAAATTCCTCCTCAAAAAGTTATCACTCTTGAGCTAGACAGTTATCATATAATGTTTTCAAATATGAACATTGAAGTTGTTGAAGATATGATGTTAGAGGCAACACTGTCATTTGAAAAAAGTGGCGATGTAAATATAGAGTTTATTAGTGAGAAAGATAAAAATGCACACGATAGTCATTAAATTATGAGAGATTTTAAAGTCGAATATTTAATTACTCTGTTCGCACTATCGGTATTGGTTGCGCTTGCATGGTACTATTTATACATGATGGCCTCTTATACTCCGATGTCGATGAATATGGAGAATAAAAATCCTATGACTATGTCAATGGATGGCACAAACACAATAAATTTTTTAATGATGCCCATGACTGGTGAATGGGGCATTAATGATTTCATTGTCATGTTTGTAATGTGGTTAATAATGATGATAGCTATGATGCTGCCTTCTACATTTATTTTTTTAAATATTTTTAGAATGATGAGATCAAATATGAAGTCAGTTTCTAGTCCAATAATAGAGATGCTAATAATAACTTTATCTTATTTTGTAGTTTGGGCAGTATTTTCACTTATTGCTTGCACCTTTCAATACTTCCTCCACAACAACGGTGTAGTTGATATGATGGGCACTTTCCAAAATAAGTTTATTGCTGGTATTTTACTGATCGGTGCGGGTTTATTCCAATTTTCTAGTTTAAAGAACGCATGTTTAGAAAAATGTAGAAACCCACTTTCATTTATAATGGGCAGGAAAATTAGAGGATATACAGACGTTACATACCTTGGACTCCAGCATGGTATTTTTTGTTTGGGATGCTGTTGGCTTCTAATGTTGCTACTCTTTGTCAACGGTGTCATGAATTTGCTATGGGTTGTTGCTATCACAGCAATTGTTTTAATAGAAAAAATGCTACCTTTTGAGCAACTTAGTTCTAGATTTCTGGGCTTTCTTCTAGTAGGTTGGGGATCTTATTTAATAATAATTTAGTTCATGACAGTAAATCCACTCAATCTGCATTGGGAAATCAAAGGCAACTTTTTGTTGAATTGTAACTGTGATGTTTTCTGTAATTGCCCAATGTCATTGGGAAGAGCAGTTCCAAACTCACCGAATGGAAAATGTTTTTCTTGGTGGGGCATAAATATTGAAGAAGGATATGCTGAAGAAAAGTGGGCAGGATTTAACCCCATCAAAAGAGAGACNAAAGGNATTATGGATCTTGGCGGACTTAACGTTGCGATACTTTTAGAAGTGCCTGGTCCATTATCTTCAGGCGGATGGACGGCGGGGCTTTATATAGATGAGAAAGCATCAGATGATGTTGCTGACGCTCTAACAGTAATTTTTTCAGGACAAGCAGGTGGACAGACTGGCTGGTTCAGACACATGATTGCAAATTTTCTTGGAGTAAAAAGATGTTCAATATCTTATAAAGAAACTGAAAATGGTTGGTCATTTACTATTCCTGAAATACTCGATGGCCGTATTGAGCACGAACCTGGTAAGGATCGTGGTGAGGTCGTAAAAGTTTCAAACTTAAAGTATTGGGTTGCTCCAGAAATAATTGTTTGCAAAGGATCTAAGAGAAGTAAAATAAGAGATCATGGTAGAAACTGGGACTTCACTGGTGGAAGTGCTGAATACTGTGCAGTAGATTGGGCAGGACCTTAAAATTTATGAAGAATAAAGCAAAAGTTGTTGTTATTGGTGGTGGCGTTGTTGGTGTAAGCACACTATATCATTTAGCTAAACAAGGTTGGTCTGACGTAGTTTTATGCGAACGAAAAGAACTAACTTCTGGATCTACATGGCACGCTGCAGGACTAATGCCGTTATTCAATATGAGTTACTCAGTTGGCCAAATTCACAAATATTCTGTCAAATTTTATCAAGAGCTTGAGAAAGAAACTGGGCAAGATGTGGGATTTAGAGAGGTAAGTAATATTCGATTAGCTGAAACTCAGGATAGAATGGATGAATACAAACAATATGCAGGTGTAGCAGAAACCATTGGCGTTAAAGTAAATTTCTTAAATCCAGATGAAATAAAGGAAATATGGCCTCTATGTTCAACTGAAGGACTGATAGGTGCAATTCAACATCCAGAAGATGGGTACATTCAACCTAATGATCTAACACAAGCTTTAGCAAAAGGAGCTAGAGCATTAGGAGCAGAAATTTATAGGCAAACGGCAGTAACAGCATTGGAACAGCTTCCNGACGATAGTTGGATTGTTACAACTGATAAAGGTGAAATCAAATGTGATATAGTTGTTTCTTGCTCAGGTAACTTTGTACGACAAACGGGTGAAATGGTTGGTCTTGATATACCTGTAATTCCAGTAGAGCACCAATACATTGTAACAGAGGCTCATCCAAAAATTCTTGAGAGGCAAAAGGAAGGTCTTCCAGAAATGGGAGTTCTTAGAGGATCTGATGGTGGTTGGTATATGAGAGAAGAAGCGGGTGGGTTAATTTTGGGGCCTTATGAAAAAGGCGCTCCTTGTTGCTACGTAAATGGGCCTAGCAAAGATTGTGAATATGAATTATTTCAAGAAGATTTAGACCGTCTCGGTCCGCATATAGAGCACGCGATCAAAAGAGTTCCAATATTTGGGGAAGTTGGAATTAAGAAAGTATATAATGGAGCAATTTGTTACACTCCTGATGGAAGTCCTATCATCGGACCCGCCTGGGATAGAAAAAACCTATATTTGAATGATGGACACTCATTTGGAGTAACTGCGGCTGGAGGGGCTGGCTGGCAACTAGCTGAATGGATAGTTAATGGTGAACCTACAATTGATATGCTTGGCGTTGAGCCCCGAAGATTTGGTGATTATGCCTCAAAAGCCTACTTAATAAAAAAGAATGAAGAAGCTTACGCAAATGTATTTACTATTCATTATCCTGATGAAGAGAGAGAAGCTGGTAGACCTCTAAGACAAGCGCCGTGTTACGATCGATTAAAAAATCTTGGCGCTGTATTTGGCCAGAAATTTGGTTGGGAACGCGCTAACTGGTTTGCGCCTGAGGGTACTAAGCAAGAAGACCACTGGTCTTTTAGAAGATCAAATTGGTTTGAGCACATAGGGAATGAATGTAAAAATGTAACAGAAAATGTTGGCTTGCTTGATATGACGGCTTTTGCAAAGTGCAGAATATCTGGACCCGGAGCAGAAGAGTTCCTGGACAATTTGGTTGCAAACAAATTACCAAAAAAAGTTGGAAGAACTAATTTATGTCATGCACTAAATTCAAAAGGTGGCGTGCATTCTGAATTTACTATTATGAGAGAAAAAAGTGATAGTTTTTATTGTGTATCAGCCGGTGCGTGGCAAAGACTTGATCATGACTGGATCAAAAAACATATGCCTTCAGATGGAACGGTTCAGTTTGAAAATATAACAAATCAAGTTGGCGTTTTAGTGGTAGCTGGTCCTAAATCAAGAGAGCTTCTGGAACGAGTATCTGATGATGATTTTAGTAATGAGTCATTTCCATGGCTTTCTGGAAAACAAATAAAAATTGGTTGTGCAGAAACACTGGCAATACGAGTTAATTTTGTGGGTGAGTTAGGATGGGAACTNCATTCTCCTATTGAAGTACAAAATCATATTTTTGATGCTTTGATGGAAGCAGGTGGAGACTTAAATCTTAAACCTTTTGGAATAAGAGCAATGGACTCACTTAGAATCGAGAAATCATATAAATTAATAGGAACAGAACTTTCAATTGAATATGCAGGTTATGAGTCTGGCATAGGACGGTTTATTCATCCTAATAAAGGCTCATTTATAGGAAGAGACTCGCTTGTTGAATGGAGAGAAAAAGGTTTTGAAAATACTTTTGTAACCATGGAAGTACATGGTGTAAAAGATGCAGATGCGCTTGGGAACAATCCAATATATTCTAATGGAAAAGTTGTAGGACGTGCGACTGGTGGGAATTATGGTTTTAGAGTTCAAAAATCTCTTGCATTAGGTATGGTTGGACCTGAGTATTCAGAGGCTGGAACTAAATTGCAAATGGATATTTTAGGAACTATGCATGATGTTACTGTCATACCTGAAAGTCCGTATGATCCTGAAAATCAAAGACTGAAAGCATAACTGTTTTCGGTAAGTGAAAAGACTTCAATCTATTTATCAAGAACTTTTAGCAAGCGAACAAATAGAATTTGTACAAAACCAACATCAAACAATCCTTCATCTATCTGACTTTTTAGAAGAAAACGTTAGTACATTTGGAAATTACATTAAAAATTTTTTTAAGAGAAAAGATGCAAAGAACTGTTTTTATTTACATGGCAAAGTAGGAGTAGGTAAGACCTTTATCATAAACCTTGCGTTTGATTCAATATCAAAAAAGGCAAAGAAAAAAATCCACTTTCATGATTTTATGATTGGTATACACGATAAATTACATCAATTAAGAAAAGAAAATTCTAATAAAGATAAATTAATATCAAAGTTAGCTAAAGATTTATCAAATGAAACAGACTTTCTATTCTTTGATGAATTTCAAGTTACCAACATTGCTGATGCGATGATACTTGGACATTTATTTGAGCAGTTGTTTGAAAATAATGTATTTGTTATTCTTACNACTAATAGTCATCCAGACCATTTATATAAAGAAGGACTTCAACGAGAATTATTTTTACCTTTNATAGAAATGATNAAAACTAAATCTGTGGTAATTGATATTGATATTGAACAAGACTTTCGTAAGAAAAATATCAACAACTCCCAATCTTTTTTTTCCTCAAATGATACTGTTACAAAATTAAAGATNGAAGATATNTATAATCATCTAATTGGTTCAGAGCCTGTAATTGACAAAAAAATTGAGTTTAAGAAAAGAACTTTTGTAATAAGAAGGTTGGCTAATAGGGTAGCACGTTTTTCATTTTTTGATTTATGTGGTTCCACAACAAGCCCAGAAGATTTTATAAATCTCACATCTCATATAGATACAATAATTATTGAAGGTGTTCCAGATTTTGGAAATGACAATATAAATGAACAAGAAAGGTTCATTAATTTAATAGACGTACTATATGACAGAGAAATTAATCTTCTTATGAGTTCAATGTCTTCTGTTGAGAAAATGAAAAGTTCCAAGAAATTGAATGAAAAATTTAAGCGTACAAAAAGCAGGTTAATTGAAATGAAATCAAAATTTAAAGTTTAATGAAGATAGCTGTTATTGGAGCCGGTATTGTAGGCTTGTCTACTGCTAACTGGTTAAAGAATTATGGACAAGAAACTGTCTTGTTCGATATGCATGAACCTGGAAGTCAAACTAGTTTTGGAAATGCAGGAACATATGCTCAATATGCAAATATACCTACAAACTCTCCTTCATTTTTATATTTATTTCCATACCTACTCTTAAATAGAAATAGTCCACTTTTTATTCAGACTTCTCATATTCCAAAATTAATACCTTGGTTATTTCAATTTCTTAAGAACAGTAAACGGGACAAAGTAAATGATACAAGCAATAAGCTTACTTCATTATTAAAATTGATTGAAGAGGGTTATGCTGACTTATTTAAAGATGCCAAGTGTTACGATTATTTGACTCGAGAAGCTGTTTTGTATGTGTGGTCAAATAAATTTTTCTACAACGCAGCTAAAAAAGATTTTGCCAAAAGANCAGAAACTGGTTCAGAAATAACTATTTTAAATAAAGATCAAATATCCGATCTTGAACCTAATATAAATAATATTTTTTGTGGAGGAGCCTTATTTGAGGGAAGTTATTTTGCAAATAATCCAAAAAAAGTAAGCGAAAGTTTATTTAATCTTTTTTTATCTAAAGGTGGACTGTTTAAAAAAGAAGAAGTTTTAGACATCATACAAGAAGGTAATCAAATATCATTGAAGACCAACGAATCAACTGAGCAATTTGATAAGATCGTTATATGCGCAGGGATATGGTCCAAAAATATTACATCTAAAATTGAAGAGAATGTCCCCTTAGAAGCAGAGCGAGGGTACCATTTGATGTATCCTGAATTAATTCACACAATTAAAAGACCTATCTCTTGGCAAGAGCGAGGCTTATACTTTACACCCATGTCAAATGGACTAAGAACAGCTGGAACCGTTGAATTTGCTGGATTATCTCCAAAAAAAAATCAAAGAGTTATAAATTTTCTTGATAGATCTACAAGATCTGTTTTTAAGAATGCGGAAAGCCCCTCTGAGAGCTGGTTAGGTTATAGGCCTTCAACACCAGACTCTATACCTGTTATTGGACAATCAGAAAAAAACCCTTATATTTACTTCTGTTTCGGTCATCAGCATGTTGGTTGGACACTAGGTGGTATATCTGGGAAATTAATAGCTCAAAAAATGAGTACTAATAAAACCGATTTAGATTTATCACCATTTTCGATAAAAAGATTTATTAAGTAATTATGAAATATTCGATATTCAATTTAGTGAAAAATTCACTTTCCTATCACCAAAACTGGGAGAAGGCCTGGAACAGCCCTGATCTTAAATCTGAATATGACGTTGTAATTGTTGGCGGTGGCGGTCATGGATTAGGTACAGCATATTATCTTGCAAAAGAGTTTGGAGTAAAAAATATAGCTGTTTTAGAAAAAGGCTGGATCGGTGGTGGAAATACTGGAAGAAATACAACAATAATAAGATCTAATTATTTATGGGATGAAAGTGCCGCTCTTTATAATCATGCAGTTAATTTATGGGAAGGGCTATCAAGTGAGCTTAATTTTAATGTAATGTTCTCACAAAGAGGCCTGTATCACCTTGCGCATTCAATTCATGATATGCAAGAAATCTCAAGAAGAGGTTATTCAAATTACTTAAATGGAATTGATACAGAAATTTTGAANAAAGATCAGGTAGCAAAACAAATTCCACATTTAAATGTTAATGGTAGATATCCTGTTCATGGAGCACTNTTGCAACGTAGAGCGGGCACTGCAAGACATGATGCTGTTGCTTGGGGTTATGCAAGAGCCGCAGAAAGTCTTGGAGTAGATATAATTCAAAATTGTGAAGTTAAGGGTATTAATGTATCCAATGGAAAAGTCGTAGGTCTCGAAACATCAAAAGGCTCTGTTAAAGTAGATAAAGTCGGACTTGTCCCCGCAGGTCATTCATCAGTTCTAGCTAATATGGCTGGTTTTAATCTGCCTATTAACTCAGTTCCACTTCAAGCATTAGTTAGTGAACCAATTAAGCCAATATTAGATTGCGTTATTATGTCTAACTCTGTTCACGTTTATGTTAGTCAATCCGATAAAGGAGAATTAGTTGTGGGAGCTGGTTCGGACTCTTATAATTCGTATTCACAAAGAGGCTCTTTCGATATGATCGAACATATGATGGCTCCACTCGTTGAGTTATTTCCAATATTCTCTCGTCTTAAAATGTTAAGGTCATGGGGTGGAATTGTAGATGTTACACCTGACAGGAGTCCAATAATTGGCAAAACACCTGTTAAAGATTTATTCATAAACTGCGGATGGGGTACGGGAGGATTTAAAGCTACTCCAGGTTCAGCTCACGTATTCGCTGAGACAGTTTTTAGAGGAGAGCCAACAGATATATCAGGCCCTTTTTCACTTGAACGTCACTTTTCTGGCGCTTTGGTAGATGAAGCAGCAGCAGCAGCCGTAGCACATTAAATTTATGTTTATAATAGATTGTCCATACTGCGGTGAAAGAGATCAAACTGAATTTACGTGTCATGGCGAAGCACACATAGCAAGACCATCAAATCCAAATGAAGTTTCTGACGAAGAATGGGGAAGATATCTTTTTTTCAGAAATAATCCAAAAGGAATTCATTTTGAAAGATGGACACATGATCACGGATGTCGAAGATGGTTCAATGTAATGAGGGACACAGTTTCCGATAAAATTCTAAAAACCTATAAGATGGGTGAAAGTAGGCCAGAAGTTAATGAGTAATCAAAATAGAACAATGTATGGTGGTCGAGTTGATCGAAGTAAGACTATTAATTTTGTATTTAATGGGAAAAAATATAAAGGCTTTCAAGGAGATACGTTAGCATCAGCATTGTTAGCTAACGATGTACATTTAATCGGTAGAAGTTTTAAATATCACAGAGCTAGAGGAATACTAACTGCTGGATCAGAAGAGCCAAATGCCATTGTACAGTTAGGTGTTGGTGCCAGAACAGAGCCAAACATTCGTGCAACTGAAATTGAGTTATATGATGGACTTGAAGCGGCAAGTCAGAATTGTTGGCCTTCAGTTAAGTTCGATATCGGTGGGTTAAACAACATCCTATCCAGATTATTTCCAGCAGGTTTTTATTATAAGACGTTTAAGTGGCCTCCAAGCTTATGGTTACTCTATGAACATTTCATACGTAAGGCAGCAGGACTAGGTAAATCTCCCATCGCAAAAAATCCTGATCGATACGAACAAAAATTTCATCATTGTGATGCTTTAGTTGTTGGAGGAGGAATAACAGGCTTAGTTTCAGCCTTAGCACTTGGGCGAGCGAAGTGTGAAGTTTTAATAGTTGATGAAAATCCAGTTTTAGGTGGATACATCCTTGATACAAATAGCACGATTAATGGCAAAAGTTGTAATAAATACATCAAGTCAATAATTGATGAGTTACAGTCAATGAGTAATGTAACAGTTTTAACAAGAACAACTGCAACTGGTTACTACGATTATAATTATCTAACAGCTCTTCAAAAAGTTACAAACCATTGGAAAGAGCTATCAAAAACTGTGCCCAGAGAGCGTTTTTGGAGGATAAGAGCCAAGAAAGTTATTTTAGCTCAGGGCGCCTTTGAAAGACCGTTGGTATTCTCAGACAATGATAGACCTGGAATTATGATGGTCTCAGCCGCAAGAAAGTATCTAAATAGCTATGGAGTTTTACCAGGAAAGTCTATCACTCTTTTTACAAACAATGACCATGCCTATTCAACAGCATTCGAATTCGGTAACAAAGGAGCTAAGGTAAAAATAATTGATACAAGAGATAACTTATCTTTGGCGTTAGAAGACAGATGTAGAAAAAACAGTATTCAAGTTTTCAAATCACATTCAGTCATTTCAACAAAAGGTTCAAAAAAAGTAAATGAAATTGAAATTCAAAAAGTTGATATTGCCAAAAATGAATTAACTGGAGAGATAATTAAAATATCTACTGATTGCTTAATAATGTCTGGTGGCTGGAATCCGGCTGTACAATTACTTAGTCAATCAAGAGGAAAGCTTCGCTATGACGAAACACTCAATACATTTGTACCAGAGTTTTCTCCTCAGGATTTAAGAGTTGTAGGCTGTAATAACGGCAAATTTGATTTAACTGAAAATTTAAATGATGCTTTTACTGCAGGAATAGATACAGCGGCGGAATTAGGAAAAAATTCAGTAGATAAAGTAACTTGGGAGGGAAATGAAGATATTTCATTTACTCAAGCCCACATCGAACCATACGCACTAGGTAAAAAAGAAGTAACAAAAGGTTCAAAACATTTTGTCGATTTTCAAAATGACGTAACTGCATCAGATATATTCCTTGCTCAAAGAGAAGGTTATATCAGTGTGGAGCACACAAAAAGATATACAACTACTGGAATGGGCACTGATCAAGGGAAAACATCAAATGTAAATGCTCTTGCTCTTATGTCACATATTCATGAGAAACCAGTTGATCAGATTGGTCACACAACTTTCAGGCCGCCATATGTGCCTCAAACAATAGGAGCCATTGCCGGTAGAAGTGTTGATCATCTATTTGATCCAATAAGAAAAACCGCAATTCATGAATGGCACGAGAAAAACGGAGCAGAGTACGAGGATGTAGGTCAATGGAAAAGACCACATTATTATCCACGTGGTAAAGAAGATTTACACAAAGCTGTAAATAGAGAATGCCTGAGTGTAAGAAACAGTCTTGGCATATTAGATGCATCCACATTGGGAAAAATTGATTTACAGGGGCCAGATACAGCAAAGTTTCTGAATATGATTTATACAAACGCATGGTCTAAACTTGAAATTGGATCATGCAGATACGGCCTTATGTGTAATGAACATGGAATGATATTTGATGACGGTGTAACTTCGAGAATAGGAGAGAACCATTATCACATGACTACAACTACTGGTGGAGCAGCCAGGGTAATGTCTTGGCTTGAAGAGTTTTTACAAACTGAATGGTTAGATATGAGAGTATTTTGTACTTCAGTTACAGAGCAATGGTCTGTTATGTCGATTTCAGGTCCTAATTCAAGAAAACTCTTAGTAAGTTAACAGATATTGATTTATCGAAAGAAGCTTTTCCTTTTATGAAGTTTAGAAATGGAAAAGTTTGTGGGGTAGATGCTCGAGTATTCAGGATAAGTTTTACAGGCGAACTAAGTTATGAAATTAATGTTCCTTCTAGATATGGATTATATGTTTGGAGCGAATTAATGAAGCACGGAAAAGAATTTGATATTACACCTTACGGCACTGAAGCAATGCACGTCTTAAGAGCTGAAAAAGGATATATTATAGTAGGACAAGATACTGATGGAAGTGTAACTCCTCAGGACATGAACCTTGATTGGCTGGTTTCTAAAAAGAAAGAAGATTTTTTGGGTAAAAGATCTCACACAAGACCTGATACTTTACGTGAAGACAGAAAAAAGTTTGTTGGTCTACTTGTAAATGATAAAAAAACAGTATTGCCTGAAGGATCACATATAGTAGAAGAAGCAAAATCCCAACCTCCAATGAAAATGATTGGCCACGTAACTTCAAGTTATTACAGTCCAATATGTGGATATCCAATTGCTCTTGCAATGATAAAAAATGGACATAACAGACTTGGGGAAGAAGTTGAAATACCATTAATGAATGGAAAAATTGTTAAAGCAACTATTACTGATACTGTTTTCTATGATAAAGAGGGGACTAAAAATAATGAGTGAACAAATTAATTCTCCTCTTAATGATAAAATCGAAATCAAATCAGACGCGATTTCTTTACATAATGTTAATTATGTAGGGAAAATTAACTTAAGAGTTAATGAAATCGACTCTGATTTAAGAAATAAAATAAGTGATTTTCTTGGTTATGAGCTACCATTTAACAACAAAGTAAGTGGAGACAATAAGACTAGAACACTTTGGCTTGGTCCAAACGAATACTTAATCTTATGCGAAGATAATGAAAAATACAATATAATCAATGATTTAAGATCAAACTTGGGATCAGACTTTTTTGCGATTACAGATGTATCTGATTATTATTTGACAATGAGACTCAGCGGTCAAAATGCAATCGATGTTCTGTCTAAATCTTGCTCACTTGATTTTAAACTTAACGTTTCAGAAAAGGACACTTGTGCTCAAACTTATATTAACAAGGCTACAGTTTTGATAGATAGACTGTCTGAAGAAAATATTTTTGATATTTCTGTTCGCTGGAGTTTTGCTGAATATTTGTGGGAATGGCTTAGTGACTCATGCAGAGAATATATTAATGAAAATTAATTCATGAATACCTCAATATTTCTTGCGTTGTTTAGATCGGTTAGAAGTAAATGTCCAAATTGTGGTATTGGACACTTATATTATAAGTATTTGAAACTTTATAAGAACTGTAACAACTGTAACGAAGAACTTGGCTGCTTTAGAACTGATGATTTTGGTCCTTGGCTTACAATTGTCATTGTGGGCCATATTGTAGTTCCTCTCATTCTTTACTTTGAACAGGAATATGCGCCTGCATTATGGCTTCAGGCAAGTATTTGGATCCCAGCAACATTAATGCTTGTATTGTATTTCTTGCCATTTTCCAAAGGTGTTTGCCTTGCCATCTTATGGAAGACAAAAGATAAAAATTAATGAGATTAATTTTATCAATCTGCACTATACTTTTGCTATTTATTAATATTAGTTCAAGTGAAATGATAACGAAACCCAAGCATCATTTACCAGATGGCACTTTTTCTAATCCAAGCGGNAAAATAAATAGTAAAAATTTTGCTGAGATGTTTAAGTGGGGTTGGGAAAGAAGAGGCAAGAAAGTAGAAACATATAATTTTCCTCAAGTAGAACCAAATTTTGAAGCAATTAATAGAAATGAAGATTTATTAATAACCTGGATAGGACACGCGTCCTTTCTCTATCAGAATAATGATTTAAATATATTGCTTGATCCTCATTGTACTAACAGGGCTTCTCCATTTAGTTTTGCAGGACCTGAAAGATACACGCCCCCTGGCATGACTGTAGATCAATTCCCAGATATTGACGTGATTACAATTTCTCACAATCATTATGATCATTTAGATAAACAAACAGTTACTGAAATATCAAAGAAATACCCAAAGGCACTNTTTCTTGTACCTCTTGGTCTTCAAAAATGGTTTGAGGANAAAGGCATTAATAATGTAATCGAACTAGATTGGTGGGAGTCAAAAACTGTCAANAATACTGAGATTACATTTGCACCGGTTCAACACTGGTCAGCNAGAGGTTTATTCGATAGAAATGAAAGTTTGTGGGGAGCTTGGCATTTTAATGCTCCAAAGCATTCATTTATTCATCTTGGTGATACTGGATATTCAGATGATTTTAAAAATATTTATAATAAACTTGGCCCTGTAAATTTAGCCGCAATACCAATAGGNGCATATGAACCTAGATGGTTTATGAAATTTTCACACATGAACCCAGAAGAAGCAGTAATGGCTTTTCAAGACTTAAAAGCTCAACAAGCNATNGGAATGCATTGGGGNACTTTTATACTTACAGACGAAAAAGTAACTGAGCCCCCTGAAAAGTTGAAAATTGCACTTTCAGANAAAGAGATAGATTCAAGTAAATTTATNACCCTCAAACATGGTCAAACTTTCATTCTAGANTGAAGTTTGATCTTAGATAAGACATACAATGCAAAGAATGAAATATAAAAGCCTAATATGGTAGACGTTATGAAATCAGTAAATAGGGATGAAAGCTCAAAGTGATCGACCATGCTATTAATTAAGTTATTTATCATGAGGAACCCTAACAATGCAATTACTGAAGAAAGATAGTGAAGATACGTATTTTGAATCCTCGAAAACCTAAAATTTCGATCGTCTAATTGATGACCGAACCAAAATCCAATTATAAAACCGCTGAAAGATATAACTACTGAAATAGTGCTAGTTAATGGCCAGGTGATGTAAAATAAAATAAGAGTGAATGATATTATAATAAATTGAGTAGTATTTTTAATATAATAGCCGCCATCAATTTTTTGAAATATAAATTGAGCAGTAAACAAAATAATTAAACCAATAGACAATCCTCCAAAAATATCACTTAAATCGTGAACTCCTAAATAAAGTCTACTCAAAGGCACACAAACGAGAGATATAAGAGAAAAAATTCGAACTAAACTATTTTCTACATTGAGCACTATATATAGCCAGATAATTACAGCGAGTTGTGAATGACCACTGGGGAAGCCATAGGATTGATTGTCATGAAGCCAAGGATCAATACTTAAGCTCGGATCAGGACGTGGGTCCTGAAAAAAATCTTTTAACCATGTATTAATCAATGCAGCAAAAAACACTAATAAAACTAATCTACCGAATGTCTTTCGATCAAAACACCAATAAATGAAAGGTATAAATAAGAATAAAAAGTCTCTATANCCTAGCCAGGTAAAGAACTCAAAAACTGGAGTTATTTGTGCATATCTTAGGTTTACAACCCAACTAATATCATCAGTCATTTGAAATATTATTTACAGAGTTATTTAATACATTATACAAGATTTTTATAAATATGAGAGCAATAACCTACAATTCATATGGAGATATTGATAAGCTTCAAATCACTGAATTAAATAGTCCAAAGCCTGGAATAAACGACGTCATAGTTAAAGTAATTGCTATTTCTCCCAATCCTGTTGATTTAAAAAAGCTGGAGGGAGGNTTCAAAATAATCACTAATGTAAAAAAATTCCCATTCATCATTGGATGTGACTTCAGTGGTGAAATCATTGAGNTTGGAAAAAATGTGGGTGCATTTAAAGTTGGCGATAAAGTTTTTGGNATGACTGACATCTTATTTGGGGGTAGCGGTGCAGAAGAAATTAAAGTTTCACAAAAATACATATCACTCGCNCCAAATAATTTAGAATTAAATTATGCAGCTGCCTTACCTCAAGTTTCNAACACTTNTCTATTAGCTCTGAGAAATATCGCTAAACTAAGGGCGGGTCATAAATTGTTAATTAATGGAGCTTCTGGCGGTGTAGGGTCGACAGCNTTACAAATTGCAAAATTATATGAAGCTGATTGTGTTGCAATTACAAGTAGTAGAAATATNGATTGGATTAAAGATGAGTTTAATCCCAGCAAAGTAATTGATTATACGAAAGAAGATTTNACAGAAACAGATGAAAAGTATGATGTGGTATTTGATGCAAATGGAAATCGAAGCTATCCTGAGGTTGAAAAAATTCTAACAGCTAATGGTATTTACGTAACAACAAAAAATAATGTTTATACTCAAATAGANTTTATAAAACAATTTACNAAGAGGAAAAAAGCTAGAGTGGTTCTTTCGGGAAAAACATCGACATCTAATTTGGACTTGATTAGAATGTGGGTAGAAGACGGTAAATTGAAACCTTATATTGAAAAAACCTTCAGTCTTACTGAATTCAAAGATGCATATCAACATCTGGCAAAAGGTAGGACGCGGGGCAAATTAGTAATTAATATGGAATGAAAATGTTAACTCAAATTAAAGAAATCATTGAGCCTCTAAATTCCTCTGATGGAGCTGGTGTTAAATTAAAAAGATCAATCGGTACACAACTCATTGACTATTTTGACCCATTTTTAATGTTAGATGAATTTGGTTCAGAAAATAAAGATGATTATATCGGAGGATTTCCGCCACACCCTCATAGAGGAATTGAAACGGTAACTTATATGTTAAGTGGGGCATTTGAACATGAGGACAGTACAGGTGCAAAAGGTGTCATGAAGTCAGGCGATGTTCAATGGATGAAAACTGGAAGGGGCATTATTCATTCAGAAATGCCCGCTATGACTGATGGAAAACTTCATGGATTTCAATTATGGATTAATATGCCTGCGAAATTAAAAAAAAATAAACCAGAATACGTGTATTTAAATTCTGAAGAGCTCGGATATTTTAGCGATGAAAATAGGCGAGTTAGAATAATTGCAGGAGAATTTAATGGCATCAAAGGCCCAATTGAAAATCATAATGTAGAGCCTATTTACTTTGACGTAGAGCTTGATGAAAATGCAGAGCTATCTACCACATTAAACGAAAACCATAATTCACTAATTTATCTAATCGATGGTCACTTAAATATAGGCGATACAAGTATGTCACCTGATGGAAAATCATATCTTCTTATTCTTGATAAAAGTGATNAATTAAAGATCAAAGCTAAAAGAGANTCGAAATTTCTTTTAATTTCTGGCAAGCCAATTAATGAACAAATAGCAAGAGGTGGACCTTTTGTGATGAATACCAAAGAAGAAATCGCTGAAGCAATTCATGATTACCACAATGGTACTTTTGCTAAATACTAGGATCGATTATGAAATTATACGAATTTAGCGTTAAAGATATAGATGGTAGTGAAGTAGATTTAGGTAGCTATAAAGGAAAAGTTATCTTGATAGTTAATGTTGCAAGCGCTTGTGGCTTTACGCCTCAGTATGAGGGGCTACAAGATCTTTTTGAACGCTATAAAGATAAAGGCTTAGAAATACTCGCATTCCCATGCAATCAATTTGGCTCACAAGAGCCTGGCTCAAATGAACAAATTAAAACATTTTGTGAAGACAAATATAGCGTTAGTTTTAAACTATTTGATAAGGTTGATGTGATTGGTGAGCATGCTTCTCCTTTATTTAACTATTTAAATGAAGTAGCAGGTAGAGATATTAAGTGGAATTTTACAAAGTTTTTGTTTGATCAAAATGGAAACTTTATAAAAGGTTTTGGAAGCATGAAGACACCCAAAATGATTGAAGAGAATATTATTGAATTGGTAAATTAATATGTCAGTTATTGAAGATATATTTGTACATCCAAAAACTTGTTATAAATTTAAAAATAAGTCTGTTGANGATAGCACTCTTCATGAACTTTATGAATTAACGAAATGGGGCGCAACATCATTCAATTCAAGCCCTATGAGACTTAAATTTTTAAAAAGNACTGAGGCAAAGCAGAGACTATCAAAGTTAGTGAGTGATGATAATGTGCAAAAAGTTATTGATGCTCCAGTATGCACTATCATTGGTATGGATACCGAGTTCTGGAAAGATTTGCCAAAAAACTATCTGAGGGAAGATGCAAAAAAATATTTCGAGAATGATAAAGTTAAATCTGAAGTTACTGCATTTAGAAATTCATCAATACAAGGTGGCTATTTTATAAAAGCAGCCAGTGCCTTAGGGCTTTCAACTGGGCCAATGAGCGGATTTTCTAATGAAGATGTTGACAAAGAATTCTTCAGTGAAACTTCAATAAAGAGTAATTTTCTCTGTAGATTGGGATATGCAGCAGATGATGGCTTTTTTGATCGGGCTCACAGATATAATTTTGATGAAATAGCAGAAATACTCTAAGCTGCAATAAGACTTAAATAAGTGCTTTCTAATGTTGCAATATCTCTAGCTCTTATTAGGTCATTTACTTGTTGTTTAAACTTCTTTGCACCAGGAACGCCAAAACACAATGCAAGTAAAGGACTTAAAAGCTCATAAGTTGATACTTGATCAATGTTTAATTTTACATAATCAAAATATTTCTTGATGATAAATTCTTTATTAGTTGATTGAATTTTCTTTCCATAGAAAACATTATCGACGTTTTCTAAAAAGAATGGATTCGATTGAATCGCTCTTCCTACCATGACACCATCAACAAATTTCATTTGTTCAACACAATCACTTATTGTGTTTAGACCTCCATTTATAAATATTTTGAGATGGGGAAATTCTTTTTTTATTCTGTGCACATAATCGTATTTAAGAATAGGAACTGTTCTATTTTTTTTAGGATCAAGTCCCTTTAAATATGCCTTTCTCGCGTGTACAAAAAATAATTGACACCCACTTTGTGCTACATTGTGAATGAAGTCTCTAAAAAATTCATAACTCTCAAATTCATCTACACCAATTCTACACTTAACAGAAACATCCATATTTGTTTCTTGAATCATCGAAGATAGACAATCCCTCACTAAATCTGACTCTTTCATTAAACACGCACCCATTTTGCCTTTTGAAACTTTTTTGGACGGACATCCGACGTTTAAATTTATGCCTTGATAGTTTTTATTATTTGCTAGATCGACTGAATATTTTAGCAATTCTATATCTGAACCCCCTACCTGAAGAACCA